>OBCI01000002.1_pt1 | contig 239647 bp, 192 predicted proteins | sample 1495881 | NCBI WGS metagenome assembly OBCI01 (sample SAMN03418262, study PRJEB22391) | human gut metagenome | biome: human-gut; feature: organic feature; material: feces | host: Homo sapiens | place: Tanzania | collected 2013-01 | reverse complement strand
CGGTTCTGAAACAGGCGGAAACACTGGAGAAACAGGCGGAAACACGGGTTCGATTCCCGTACGGACTGCTAAAACAAAAGCTCTCAGTACACAGTGCTGAGGGCTTTTTATTTTTGCAAGCTATTAATAACTATAAAACCACTGAGAACAAAAAGCTGATGCCTGCATGTAAGCATGACGCATCAGCTTTTTATTCTCAAGGTGGCTCAAATTATTATGTCTAAAGTATAATAATACTTGCGCACTTCAAATCATCGCCCAGATTGTATACTCTTCCGGAATCTACGCCGACAACAGTTGGTCGGAGAATGTAGTACTGACTGTTTTTTACAACTCTTGCCTTTTCACCATTGCTAAGCTGTACAATTGAATCAACAGGATATAGAATCATACTGCTCATGAAAGCACGCATGACACCTATATCAAGCTGGTTTGTCATGGACATAAGCATCTCAACGGCATCGCGCTGTGAGAAGGCATCCTTGTACGGACGCTTTGTGACAAGCGCATCATAGACATCTGCGACAGACAGAATCTTTGCAAACTGACAGATTTTGGTTGCATCAAAGCCTAGTGGATATCCGGTTCCGTCAATGCGTTCGTGGTGCTGCAGCACTCCCATCAGTATAGAGTTGTTTAAATCCTTTCGGTCTTTTAGCATATTGTAACCGTACACGGAATGTTTTTTCATGATATTAAACTCATCATCCGTGAGCCTGCCCGGCTTGTTTAGAATCTCATTGGGGATCATTGTCTTGCCTATATCGTGCAGCAGGCCGGAAACTCCTATGTCGTGGATTTCGTTGTCAGTCAGCTTCATCTGCTTGGCAAGAATCATTGAAATAGTAGCCACATCCACACTGTGCTTGAATGTGTACTCATCGCTTGTTTTTAGGGAACTGATATCGACAGCTATGGCATCGTTTTCATTGATGGCCTCCATGAGCGAGTCTGCAATCTGGTTTGTTGCCTGTGTTAGCTCCTCGGAGTTAGTGTTGTTGAAGATGTACTGGACACCGGTTGATACACGCTGTCTGACACTGTCGCTTAAGGTGACCTTGGAACGGTCGTCCGTACGCAGCTGTTTGACCATGGCGGCGGCCTTTGGAGACAGTATGGCATCCGGATCGTCAGGATCAGCACTTCCCTCGCGGATGTATACTGACATTATACCGAGCTTAAGCAGCGAAGAGATAATATAATCATCGATAGCTGAGCCCTGTACCACCAGGTTACGGCCGGTAGGATCCTTGATGACCTGATCAATAATCATGCCGGGTTTCAATTGTCGCGTTCTCATATATCTGCGTTTAATCATATCCGCTCCACAACCAATTTAGTCTAATTTAAAAGCAATTTAAAAGATAATTCAAAATACTACGAATATTATATAGTGTATTTGTACTAAAAACAATCATAAATTGAGATTTTTTAGTGTTTTTTTGTAATAAAACAACCCCGGCATTTGCCGGGGCTGATGATGGTATTGTAATTATCAAAATCAGAGGTTAGATGTGGTGACCACCGCCACTGTGACCGCCGCCACTATGACCTCCACCGCCGCTGTGACCGCCGCTTGAGCCTGAGCTTTGTGGACTGTAGTGTCTTGTCTGGTTCATAAAGCGTGCGCGTGCATTTTGAATCTCTACCTTTGTAAATGCTGCACCCATGAGCTCGTTGCTCTTAGCCTTGCGGCCCTTTGACAGGGATAATGCATATACAAAGCATAAAATCATTCCGGCAGCGAGAGCGATAAAGATACTGGAAATGTATCTGAGAGGCTGTGATATATGTCCGCCTGCGAGGACTGTGTTGACCTGGTCTATTGTTTCCATGCAGCAGGTGAAATAGTCGTAATCATGACTTGAGGTGGCATATATATAAGTGTTGTCACATATGGAGTTACATTTTGAGTTCGGGATGGTTCTCTGCGTGCTTCCCTCACAAGCCAGATAAATCTCGTCTAAATCTCTGTCTATCACGAAAATGACACCGTTTGCGCCGGCTCCGAAATAGCCTTCAAAGGTATTGACTGCATAGCTTTCAGTGCTTCCGTAAGGATGTGAGGTAGTGGTGACAACGGCTATATTGCAGTAGTCGGTTGTCTTTTTCATCTGTGAGATGAGCTTGCCTTTTACGGCATCGTCAATGAAATTGGCAGAGTCCTCAAGGATGTACTCGTAGCCGGTAGACTTGTTTGTGCCGCTTAGATTGTAATTTGTGGCTGTCTCAGTGGCATATACATTTGATGAGCTGCTCAAAACAAGGACTGTAACAAGCAAAAATAATGTAAATAAAGCTGAGCATCTGCATTTTATACAATGCAAAAAAGGACTTTTATAATTATTTCTATGCACGGTCATCACCTCCCTTATGTGTGGCAAACTGTGGCAGCTTGCGTGTTGTAAGCACATTGAATGCGCGGATGACATTAATCAGTGTGATAAGCACTGAGGCGATGATGATAAAAGCTGCGCCATAGTACCATGCATCGAGCACCGGCTGGAACAAAAGAACAGCATCGCCAATAAGCATGGATACCATGCCAAAGATGAGTCCGGCAACTCCCTTGTGTCCGGGCATTCTGTCAAAGCTTGAGAAGGCTCTGATTGAAAAAATAAATGATATAATGGTCAAAATAACAAATAAAATCAGGCTGCCGTCTGCATTGCCAAAGGTGCCTCCGATACCTGCGATGATTGCAAACAGAGCAGGAACAAATTGGATGACAAATATAAAAAGTATAAAGTAAGCTACAAACGATGTGTTTGTCTTTTTCTTTATGGTTTTCGTGGCCTTTTTTGCAGCCTTAAGGCGTCTGCGGTTGTTGATTGCACCAAGTGCCTCCGGCTGTTCCTTTGCGATACGGCCCTTATCCTCGGCACCGGCTTCCTTTACAGCAATCATGGTCAGCTCCTGTGAGTAACAGATATTTGCGATAATCGCAAGCACACCGACTATGGTGAGAGTCATTCCGGGAGTGAGAACTGTCAGCAGACATAATAAAATGTATACCGGAATTGCCGCAATGAGTGAGCCTAGCAGGAATTTACCGACAGATATAGGCAGATCTGCAACAACCTTGCCTGTCTGGCCGTTTACTGTGGCATATGCCACACGATCCTTATTGCGGTATGACAAAAACCATACCGGAAACATCGAGTAATCTGTTTCTTTTACAGTAGTGCCAAGACTTAAAGGCGAAAGAGCAGCGGAGTCACTGTCGACTGACAAGCCGGTAAAGGCAGGCTCTTTACTTATTTCGCTTACTGTGTTTGTGCAGGCTGCATCCATTGCGTCACTTGCGTAAATCGTTGATGGTAAATCAGCTGTATCAGCGTAAAAACCGCTTAAGAATGCCGGTGTAAAGCGCTTCATATTCTTCACATCATATGGCGCGAGCTTTTCGCTGATGCTGTCATCAAAGGATGAAGATGCATCGTAGGACAGGCCTTTGTAGTAGGCATCGAGATCTCCCTCAAGCCTGTAATGGTCTGTGATAATGTAATCTCCTGAACGGTGGGATCTTTTCGCCGGAAGTGAAATAGGAGCCTTCTGGGTTACATAATATGTCCAGTAAGGCATGTAGATACCTCTGAATCCGTCGATAAACTTAGGATCCTTAAGCTCCTTTGGCGCGAAAATAGCCTTTTTCATGAGGCTCATGTAGGCCTGCTTACAGTCATCCTTGCTCTTTGCAAATGGTATGATATAAGCAGGCTTGTGCTCCTTTTGCATGCGGCTGTAGAGCACAGTTGATGCACCGCAGAAGCTGCAGAAGCCTGCTGCGGTATCGTCTGTGCTCAGGATTTCTCCTCCGCACTGAGGGCATGTGAAAATGGTTGCGTCGAAGTCCTTCTGGACCTCGGCGTCAGAGGTTTTGTCCTCGTACGCGTAAGGGTCGAAAAGTGAATGACAGTATTCACAGGCTAGCTGGCCTGATTTGATGTCAAACTTCACATTTCCACCGCAATTTTTACATGCGAACATTTTGTTTCTCCTTTCTATTCCCTTTTACTTTTTTATCTGCTTGAATAAATAATTCCTTCCAGATTGACGGATGGAAGAGGATGAGCAGTGGAAACAGCTCGAGTCTTCCGGCAAGCATGTCAAACATCAGTATATATTTGGAGAAATTATTAAAAAAGCCAAAATTGCATGTCGGACCGACCAGAGAAAGACCCGGTCCGATATTGTTAAATGTAGCTGCGACAGCCGTGAAATTGGTAGTGAAATCATAGTTTTCAACGGAAACAAGCAGCATTGAAACAACAAAAATGACGGCATACGTCATGAAATAAACATTTATTGACCTGATAACATCATGGTCTACAGGCTTGTGCTCAAAGGTGAGCTTTTTCACACTCTTTGGGTGAATGTAGCCATTTAACTCCTTGCCTATTGTCTTTACAGCGATGACAATACGCGATACCTTGATACCTCCGCCTGTGCTTCCTGCACATGCGCCGATGAACATCAAAAGCACAAGCAGTGTCTTTGAAAGCTCAGGCCATCTGTCGAAATCGGTGCTCGAGAATCCTGTTGTCGTGATGATTGACCCAACCTGAAACGCAGCCTTTGTAACTGCGTCGAACACACCGGTGCACATATGCGCTATGTTCACACTTATGACTACAACGGATGCTAGTATGATACCGAAATAGTATCTGACCTCCTCCACCTTAAGCGCGTCACGGATGTGACCGAAGAAAAGCAGGTAGTAAGCGTTGAAATTGACTCCGAAAAGTATCATAAATATGGTAACAACCCATTGCAGATAAACATTGTAGCCGCAAAAGCTGTCGTTTTTGATACCAAAGCCTCCTGTTCCGGCTGTGCCAAGAGAGGTACAGATGGCATCGTACAGAGGCATTTTTCCGAAAAGCAGGAAAATAATCTCCATAGTCGTAAGACCAAAGTATATTATGTATAAAAGCCTGGCAGTGTGCCGCATCTTAGGAACCAGTTTTCCGACAGAAGGACCCGGGCTTTCAGCACGCATCAGATTTATGTTGCTGCCGCCTGAAAGCGGGATGATTGCCAGAAGAAATACAAGCACACCCATACCGCCAATCCAGTGCGTAAAGCAGCGCCAGAAATTCATGCAATAGGAGAGTGATTCTACCTCAGGCAGGATGCTCGCTCCTGTCGTGGTGAAGCCGGAGATGGTCTCAAAAAGAGCATCTGTGAAGCTTGGAATCTCTCCTGATATGTAAAACGGCAGACAGCCGAATATACTCAGTACAATCCAGCCCAGTGCGGTTGTTGCACAGCCCTCCTTCAGGTAAAAGGTAAAATCCCTCGGTTTTTTAGCCGAAAAAATAAAACCGATAGCTATGCTTATGAGTGCAACAATCAAAAAGTAGATGCCGCTTTTTTCATAATAAATACCGGCAACAATACATGGCAGAAGCAGCAAAAAGCCTTCAAGCTTTAAAATATATCCCAGAAGATATCGAATTACTGAAGTGTTCATATCATTTCATTCCCCCGCTATTCCATAATATCCTGAAGATTCGTAAAGCCGGTATGGGTTGTTATAATCATGACAGTATCATTTTTTTGTATGCAGTCATTACCTGTAGGAATAATAATTTTGCCGTTTCGGTTGATGAAGCAGATGAGCAGATGCTTTTTGAGCTTTAGGTCTCGAAGCGGTATGTCTGTCACATTTGAGTTTTCTGATACAAAGAACTCAATTGCTTCAACTCTTGAGTCGTACATGTGGTAGAGAGTCTCTATATTGCAGTTCATAGAGTTTTTCTTTGCACGGACATAGGCAATTATGGCTTCTGAGGTGATGTATTTTGGCGAGATTACACTGCCAAGGTCCAGGCTGTTTATGACATTGGTAAAAGTTATACGATTGAGCTTTGTTATGACCTTTGCATTGGAAACCTGTTTTGCATAGAGCGTAAGCATGATGTTTTCCTCGTCTATACCGGTAAGAGGTACAAATGACTGGCAGGTCTCTATGCCCTCTTCCTTTAAGAGTGCCTGTTCTGTTCCGTCACCGTTTATGATGACAGCATCCGGAAGCAGTATGGAAAGCTCCTCACAGCGTTCGAAGCTATTTTCGATTATTTTGACCTTTATGCCTCGTGATATGAGCTGCTTTGCTAGGTAATATGCGGCTTTGCCTCCTCCGATAATCAGTGTATTTTTTACGCTGTGTGTATTGACTCCGATGTGGCTGAAAAACTCCTTTGTATGTCTGCGTTCGCCGACAAATGACAGTTTGTCACCCTTGCGGAGCACAAAATCACCTGATGGGATAGTGACCTCATCATCTCTCTCGACTGCACCGATAAGTATGTTGGCATGGTGTCTGGTGCCCAGATCCATAAGCTTTGTTCCGTCGAGGATGCTGCCCTCGGGAATCTCATACTTGATGAGCTGTGCCTGACCGTGAGCAAAGTTTGTCACCTCAAGGCTGGACGGCAGATGAAGAATATGAGCCATCTCAATAGCTGCCTCGAGCTCAGGGTTGATAATGAGTGCAAGACCAAGCTTGTCGCGCAGATATTTGGCCTCCTGGCTGTATTCAGGCGTTCTGACTCTGGCTATAGCAGCACACTTGCCGACCTGTGTGGCAATGGTACAGCATAGCAGATTCAGCTCATCAGAGCCTGTGACTGCGATGATTAAGTCGGCATCATCAATACCCGCTTCCTGCAGTATCTTGTAGCTGGCACCGTTTCCTGCAATACCCATTACATCATAGATATTTGATACCTGGGAAATCCTCTCCCTGTTTTTGTCGACAATTGTTATGTCGTGCCCCTCCTTGCCAAGCTGCTCAACGAGAGTACGGCCTACCTTGCCGCATCCGACGATGATAATTCTCAGTCCCTGGGAGGGAACCACTCCTTTTTTGAACATTATTTCCTCCGTATATAAAAATATAATGATATGAGGGTCAAAAGGTATTTTGCCCCTCATTTATGATTGTGTGGTGGATAGAATTATTATGACTATCATATATCAATGGATTATAACATAACGCATATATATTTCATAGAGAAAAAAGTCCCAAAAATATGAGATTGTAATAAAGTACAAAAAGTGATAAAATTGATTTTAATTGTAGTATTTGAATAGCTGTTTGAACAGCAATAAGAGATAGATTTTTGGAGCTTTAAGTAATGACGGGATTTTTAAAGGCAAACTACCATACGCACACCTATAGGTGCCAGCATGCATATGGCAGCGAGCGAGAATATATAGAGGCGGCTATCAGAATGGGTATCGCAGAGCTTGGCTTTTCAGACCATGTGCCGTGCCCCTTTATGGATGGCTATGTGTCGGGCATCCGGATGACTATGGAGCAGGCACCGGAGTATGTGTATGCCATCAGGGAGCTTGGGAAGGAGTATGCATCCGACATAAAGCTTTACGTTGGCTTTGAGGCGGAGTACATACCGGAGTTTTTCAAGGAGCAGAAGGCTATGTTTGACAGGCTTGGCTGTGATTACATGATAATGGGTCAGCATTTTATGAAATCAGAGCAGACAGGCCCGTATACAGGCACACCGACAGATGATGAGAGTCGTATACGCGAGTACGTGGATACTGTTATAGAGGGCATGAAAACAGGCATGTACAGCTATTTAGCACATCCTGATTTAATAAATTATCAGGGACTTGATTCCGTCTACGAATGGGAGATGACGAGGATGTGCAAGGCACTTAAGGAGCTTGACATACCGCTTGAGATAAACATGCTTGGTATCAGTGCAGGAAAGCACTATCCGACAGAGCGCTTCTGGTGTATACCGCATGACATCGGCAACAAAGTGATACTTGGGCTTGATGCACATACAGTGGACAATATATGTGATGTGGAAAGCTATGAAAAGGCACTTGATATAGTCAGCAAATATGACCTGAATCTTATTGACCGGATTGAGATATAGTTACTTACAAAATATCAAATACCAAAAGTGAGGAATGCTATGGTTATTACAGAAGAAAAATATAATGAGGAATTAACAAGATATGTTTTGCCTTTTATCAGGCTTAATTTTGAAGATGGCTATATGAAGAGTGCAGATGGCACACGCATACATTACGGCTATGTGACGACACCTGTAGCAAAGGCTGCCATAGTCATATCACATGGATTTACAGAGTGTATGCCTAAATATTATGAGATGATTTACTATTTCGCAAAGGCCGGATACTCTGTATATATGGTGGAGCATCGAGGACACGGCTTTTCGGAAAGAAGTGTATCAGATATGAGCATGGTTACTGTAAACAGCTTTGACGATTATGTGAGTGACCTTGATATGTTTATCCGCGAGATTGTGATGAAGCGTGAGGGACGCAGACCGCTTTACCTGTACGGTCACTCTATGGGAGGCGCGATAGCTGCCCTGTATCTTGAGAAGCATCCTGAGGTATTTACAAAGGCAGTACTTTCAAGCCCTATGATAGAGATGCTTTATGGCAATTTTTCACATTTTGCCGTGGAGGCGATACTGTTTGTCGCAGGTGTGCTTAACTGGAACGATAAATATCTGCCGAGCCAGACACAGTATACGGATGAGTATGATTTTGAATCGAGCTGTTGTCTGTCAAAGGCGCGCTATGACTACATATACAAGTGCAAGGTGGAGGAGGAACGCTATCGTACAAATGGAGCCACCTACAGATGGTGCAGGGCAGGGCGCAAGGCATCCAAATATATAAAGAAGCATGCACAGGAAATTAAAATACCGGTGCTGTTATGCCAGGCGGGAAAGGATTATCTGGTTTCAAATACCGCTGAGGATGAATTTATTGCGAAGCTGCCTCAGGGCATTAAGAAGGTCTATCCTGATTCAAAGCACGAGATATTTAATGCGGATGATGATACCTTGGAAAAGTTTTACTCAGATATCCTTGATTTTTGGGCTTGAACATGAAAATGAAATTCGTCAAGTGAAAAATGTGACATAAAAAATCATTTGTTTTGTTAGAAATGACATATGGATTTAAAATACAATATATAGTATAATCACAACTGTTGCGGACAAGATGTTAGTATTTAAGCCGATGGTATGAGTACGTAAAGCATAGCCCGTACAGAGAAAAATAATAAAATATATCAATATTGTAACAGGTAAATATACTATCAAACAAATGTGAGGAGAAAGAGAATGTCAGACGAAGTTTTAGACGATGTAATGATTAAGGGTTCATGTAAGGGAAAAGCAGATGCTATTGTAAACTGCCAGTGCAATATCGAGAGTGCACCGGTCAGATGCGAGCAGGCAGAAAGATGTATGTTCTATTCTTATTATAAGTGCAGCAAGCAGTGGAAGAGGCTTGCATAGTTAAAATTAAAGATTAAAGCTCCGGGCTGACAATGAAATCGGCATGGAGCTTTTTTGCGTATATAAAGAAAAAAATATTTTACACGCGGAAAACTTATGATAATATATATAATATATTATCAAGATATAGGAGAGACGCGCATGAAGAGAGTTTTGGTACTGAGTGATTCACATGGTAATGTGGGAAATATGATTCGGGCAGTCAAAAGAGAGGAGCCTGATATGATACTTCATCTGGGAGACTGCGTTGTGGATGCGGATGCCCTTAGGAGAGAGTTTCCTCATATAACCATGGTCAATGTGCCGGGAAACTGTGATTTTTCACGGGGAGATACAGAGAGACTAATTGATATCGACGGCTATAAGGTACTCATGTGCCATGGACATACATATGGAGTAAAGATGTCATATATGCATCTGGAGCTTCATGCGAAGGAAGTCGGGGCAGACCTGGCTCTCTTTGGCCATACACACAAGCTGTTTTATGATAAGCATAATGGTCTTGCGATGATGAATCCGGGAAGCATCGGTGCACCGCTTTGGGGCTGCATGCCATCATACGGTATCATCACATTTGACAAAGAACACGATGTTATGAAGCTTGATGTTGATTATATTGAGTATTGACGAATGATTTATCAAAGCGGTATAATATTGGCTAATACAGTTATTTATATAGGAAGCAGAGGAAAAATAGACAAATGGTAAAGGTAGTAAAGTTTGGCGGCAGCTCGCTCGCCAGTGCAGAGCAGTTCACAAAGGTTGGCGACATCATAAGAAGCGATGAGTCAAGAAAATATGTTGTGCCGAGTGCACCGGGAAAGAGAAATTCCAAAGACACAAAGGTAACAGATATGCTTTATGCATGCTATGATCTGGCTGAGAATGATCAGGATTTCAAGGTTATGCTCAGAAAAATCAAGGACAGATATGATTCAATCATAAATGGTCTTCATTTAAAGCTGGCGCTTGATGAGGAGTTCAAGATTATCGCTGAGAATTTCAAGGCAAAGGCAGGTGCAGATTATGCAGCCTCTCGTGGTGAGTACTTAAACGGAATCATCATGGCAAACTATCTCGGATATGAGTTTATAGATTCGGCAACAGTCATCTTTTTTGATGAGAATGGCAATTTTGACGCGGAAAAGACCGACAAGGTGCTCTCAAAGAAGCTTGAGCAGACAGAAAAGGCAGTTATTCCGGGCTTTTACGGAGCAGGACCTGACGGAAAGGTAGTTACCTTCTCAAGAGGTGGTTCAGATATCACAGGCTCAATCGTGTCAAAGGCATGTCATGCCAGCATGTACGAGAACTGGACAGATGTTTCAGGCTGTCTCGTAGCTGATCCTAGAATTATCGACAATCCACAGCCAATCAAGGTTGTTACTTATAGAGAGCTCAGAGAGCTTTCATATATGGGAGCATCAGTGCTCCACGAGGATGCTGTTTTCCCTGTAAGAAAGGCAGGCATCCCAATCAATATCAGAAATACAAACGACCCGGAAGCACCTGGTACTCTCATCGTTGAGAGCACATGCCAAAAGCCTGATTATACCATCACAGGTATCGCCGGAAAGAAGGGCTTTGTTGCGGTAAATATCGACAAGGACAAGATGAACTCAGAGGTGGGCTTCTGTAGAAAGGCTCTCCAGGCGTTTGAGGAGAACGGTATCTCTATAGAGCATATGCCATCAGGTATCGATACTATGACAGTATTCGTACATCAGGCAGAGTTTGAGGGCAAGGAGCAGCAGGTTATCAGCTCAATCAGAAGACTTGCTCATCCTGATATCATTGACCTCGAGTCAGACCTCGCGCTTATCGCTGTTGTTGGCCGTGGCATGAAGTCAAACCGTGGTACAGCCGGCAGGATTTTCTCTGCACTTGCACATGCCAATATCAATGTGCGCATGATTGATCAGGGTTCATCAGAGCTCAATATCATCATCGGTGTAAGCAATGATGACTTTGACAAGGCAATAAAAGCCATCTACGATATTTTTGTTGTCACACAGCTGTAATAAGCTACAGAGAGATTATCCGTTGGAACCGGAATTGAATAGGATAATTTAAAAATTAAATGTAGAATTTATAAAAAATACAGGGCTTGGCAAAATATATGCCAGGCTCTGTATTTTTTTGAATAGGTAAAGCTTTGAAAAAGCTTTATGAGGAAGCTTTAAGTGGGAAAACAAAATACCATCACATAAGCTGAAAATGCGCATATATTATAGCGAAAGGAAGAAGTTATTATGCAAAAAGACACTATAATATATGTTACGGATCAGAGGCAAAAGTACCTCGCTGATATGCTGGGAGGAGAACAGACAGATTGCAGAAATAGCGGCGGGATTGATTATGAGCGTGTTGGGAATATTGTGTTTCCTACACCGTTTTCAAAGCTTAAGCTTATAAATAGTGATATAGAAAAATTAAAACATAATATAATAATTAACAATATTGCAGTGTGGGGCGGCATGATGCCGGAGTGCTTTCCCGGCATTGACAGGGGCTGTGACTTTATGAGAGATGAAACTGTCATAGAGCAGAATGCCATTGTTACGGCCGAGGCCACTGCGTCCATAGCAATACAAAAAAGCATACATGGTATATACGGCTCAAAGGTGCTTGTGAGCGGGTTTGGAAAATGCGGAAAGGCAATTGCCCGCGTTTTTTCTGCTATGGGAGCCCATGTCATGGTGATGGCAAGGAGAAAACAGGCAAGGCATGAGGCCGCTGAACTGGGATATGAAACGGTGGATTTTAATGATCCTGCCAAGGCATGTTTTGAAACACTGTTTCTCATAAACACAGTACCGGATAGGGTTATAGATAAAAGTTTAATCATGATTTTGCAAAAAGATGCGATAATTATAGACATTGCATCTAAGCCCGGCGGCTGTGATTTTGAGGCTTGTAAGAGGTATCAGATAAACTGTACGCATGCGCTCGGCCTTCCGGGCATATACTGTCCGAAAACCGGTGCAAAAATACTTTATGACTGTATGAAAAGAAAAGGTATGACGGAGGGCTTATGGTTATTTCGGATTGCACCGTAGGAATGGGAATTACAGGCTCCTTCTGTAGTTTTGAAAAGACTAAGGATGTTGCAAAGCGGCTTGTGGATAGCTTCGCACATGTGACACCTGTATATTCCTATAATGCACAGATGATGAACACGCGCTTTGGAAAGGCGGGAGACTTTATGCATACTATCTCTGAAATCACAGGGGATGAGGGCATCAGGACACTGCAGGAGGCAGAGCGTGTCGGCCCGGGAAAGCTGTTTGACGTGATGGTGATTTACCCATGCACCGGCAACACAGCGGCAAAGCTTGCAAACGGCATAGTGGACACACCGGTCCTTCTCGCGGCAAAGGCTCATCTGAGAAACGGCAGACCACTTGTTATCGGGATTTCCACAAATGATGCGCTCGGCATCAACTTTAAGAATATCGGAAAGCTGATGAATATGAAAAATATTTATTTTGTGCCGTTTGGGCAGGATGACTGTGTGAAGAAACCGAATTCACTCGTGTGTGATGGAAAACAGGTTGTCGACACAATAAACGAAGTGATGGCAGGACGACAGATCCAGCCGGTAATCCTCTAGAGTGGGGGATATTGCTTTACTATGGCTGTAGTGCTGCAGTATTAGTAGTAGTACGGGACGCTGCTTGCGGGTACCGCGGTGTGGGCTGTATACACTCAAGTGTCCGCTACGCTGCGCAGCCAAGATACTGTATGAATTATGCCTTATAGGCTTTCATAGGAGGACGAAACCGTCGAAACTCGCCATCCATGGCTCGATTTCTCCTTGCCTCGGCGTCCATGCCTCGGCATTTCTGTGTATCATGCGCATAATTCGACAGTATCTAAGCAGCTTCGTTATTCGCGGACACCGGAGTGTATACAGACCACCGCGGTGCCCGCAAGCAGCGTCCCTTACGTTACGGTGTAATACGTTATGGCGTAAATAAATATAAGAAAAGATTTATGAATCTGAATCGTTGCCTGTCACACTGTTATGTGTGAACAGTAACTTCTGAAATTGAAAAAATGAGTTGGAAAATGGAGTTGGAAAATGTAAAAAAACAGAGGAAAGATGCAAAATTATATGTTATAATCATGTATACACAAAATAAAATTGAAAACACAGGAGGATAAAATATGTCATATATTTACAAAACAAAAGGAACCTGTTCAACACAGATTGAGCTTGACCTCGATGGAGATGTAGTACATAACGTAAAGTTTACAGGAGGCTGTAACGGAAATCTTAAGGCTATCCCAAAGCTCGTTGAAGGACTCACAGTTGCCCAGGTAGAAGAAAAAATCGGTGGAATTAAATGTGGATTTAAGAATACATCATGCGGCGACCAGCTCGCAAAAGCATGCCGCGAAGCATATGAAGCTCAGAAGAGTAACTAAAAAATAGGCAACTCCAAAAAGCTCTCCCTTGTGGAGAGCTTTTTGAATTGCACATAATTCCACCATGCTTCGCGCACAACAAAGTGGAGCCGGGAAGTACACAGTGTGTTCAGAATAAAAAAGTTCATATTTTTTATGAGGAATATACTGTGTGCTCCCCCGGACCTCACAGCCTCCCCGCGCGAAGCCCCCAATTAAAGGCGCAAACATCAATATTTTTATAAAATGTTTACAAAACATTCATCCCTTTAGGTTGTGCAATCATCCTCAAAGTGTTACAATAACACTATTGTGAGCCTGTACAAGGGCAATTTGAAGTTATAGGAGAAAAATATGAGCGCATTATCAAAGATCTTTGGTTCTCACAGCGAGAGAGAGCTTAAGAGAATTTACCCGATTGCTGACAAGGTTGAGTCATATAAGGAGGCAATGGGAAAGCTTTCCGATGAAGAATTAAAGGATAAGACAAGGGAGTTTAAAAAGCGTCTGGAGGACGGAGCAACACTTGATGATATTCTTCCGGAGGCATTTGCTACAGTAAGAGAGGCTGCTAAGCGTGTGCTTGGCATGGAACATTATAGAGTACAGATAATCGGTGGTATTATTTTGCATCAGGGACGTATTGCAGAGATGCGAACCGGTGAAGGTAAGACACTTGTTTCTACACTTCCTGCATACCTTAATGCACTTGAGGGCAAGGGTGTGTGTATTGTCACAGTCAATGATTACCTTGCAAAGCGTGATGCTGAGTGGATGGGACAGGTTCATGAGTTCTTGGGACTTAAGGTCGGCGTGGTACTTGGCGGCATGGACAATGACGAGCGCAGGGAGGCTTATGGCTGTGATATTACATATATCACAAACAATGAGCTTGGATTTGATTACCTGCGTGACAATATGGTTATCTACAAGGAACAGCTTGTTCAGAGAGGCCTCCACTATGCTATCATCGATGAGGTCGATTCAGTGCTTATCGATGAGGCACGTACACCGCTTATCATTTCTGGACAGAGTGGCAAGTCGACAAGACTTTACGAGGCATGTGATATCCTGGCTACACAGATGAAGCGTGGTGAGGATGTTCCTGAGTATTCAAAGATGGATGCCATCATGGGCATTGTCCAGGATGAGACTGGTGATTTCATTGTAAATGAGAAGGACAAGGTCGTAAACCTTACACAGGATGGTGTGAAAAAGGTAGAGCAGTTCTTCCATATCGAGAACCTTGCAGATCCTGAGAATCTAGAAATCCAGCACAATATCATACTTGCGCTTCGCGCGCACAATCTCATGTTCAAAGATCAGGACTATGTGGTAAAGGATGATGAGGTACTTATTGTAGATGAGTTTACCGGACGTATCATGCCTGGACGCCGTTATTCGGACGGACTGCATCAGGCCATCGAGGCAAAGGAGCATGTAAAGGTTAAGAGAGAGAGCAAGACCCTTGCCACAATCACATTCCAGAACTTCTTCAATAAGTTTGACAAGAAGGCCGGTATGACAGGTACAGCTCTCACAGAGGAAAAAGAGTTTCGTGATATCTATGGCATGGATGTTGTCGAGATACCTACAAATAAGCCGGTAGCGCGTATTGATTTGCAGGATGCTGTATACGCTACCAAAAAGGAAAAGTTCAAGGCAGTTGTGGATGCGGTTAAAGAGGCGCATGAAAAGGGACAGCCTGTTCTTGTAGGTACAATCACCATCGAGACATCAGAGCTTTTGAGCGGCATGCTCAAGAGAGAGGGAATCCCTCACACAGTATTAAATGCCAAGTTCCATGAGAAAGAGGCAGAGATTGTTGCACTTGCAGGACAGCACGGTGCAGTTACAATAGCAACCAACATGGCAGGCCGTGGTACCGATATCAAGCTTGACGATGAGGCAAAGGCTGCCGGAGGTCTTAAGATTATCGGTACAGAACGCCATGAGTCAAGACGTATAGACAATCAGCTCCGTGGACGTGCAGGACGTCAGGGAGATCCGGGTGAGTCACAGTTCTTCATTTCACTTGAGGACGACCTCATGAGACTTTTCGGTTCAGAGCGTCTGATGGGCATTTTCAATGCTCTCGGAGTACCGGAGGGCGAGCAGATCCAGCATAAGATGCTCACATCTGCTATCGAGAAGGCTCAGGAGAAAATCGAGGCCAACAACTTTGGTATTCGTAAAAATCTTCTCGAGTATGACCAGGTGGACAATGACCAGAGAGAGATTATCTACAGCGAGCGTATGAAGGTGCTTAACGGTGACAACATGCGTGATGCTATCCTTAAGATGGTTCAGGAGCAGGTTGAGAAGTCTGTCGACAGATGTATTTCCGAGGAAATTGACAGAGCTGACTGGGATCTTGTAGAGCTCAACGAGCTTGTGCTTCCGGTCATTCCGCTTGATCCGATTACAAAAGAGGATATTGAGTCAATCAAGAATGCAAAGCAGCTTAAGCAGTACTTAAAGGAAAAGGCTGTTATGCTTTATGAGCAGAAGGAGACAGAATTCCCTGAGCCTGAGCAGTTCAGAGAGATTGAGCGTGTCGTGCTTCTTCGTGTAATCGACAGAAAGTGGATGGATCACATCGATGATATGGCACAGCTTCGTCAGGGAATCGGCTTACAGGCTTATGGACAGAAAGATCCAATCGTAGAGTACAAGATGGCAGGCTTTGATATGTTTGACGACATGATTTCAGCTATTCAGGAGGATACTGTCAGACTGCTGTATCATGTACAGGTTGAGCAGAAGGTTGAGCGAGAGCAGGTTGCAAAGATTTCGGGCACAAACAAGGATGAGTCAGCACAGAATGCACCAAAGCGCCGTGCGGCAGCCAAGGTATATCCGAATGATCCATGTCCATGTGGCAGTGGCAAGAAATATAAGCAGTGCTGTGGACGCGTGAAATAAATTTTAAATGGCTGTAATCGTTGCTGGTCACACTGTTAGGCGTGAACAGTAACATAAAATAAATAAACAAGAACGAATGTTCTAAAATTGTGGACAAAGTCGATTTTTTGTAGTAAAATAAAGCGCGTAAGTGCATACTATAAATGATTGACTTTGTCTTTTTATAATTTTACAAAAGCAGTATTTAAGATTTTTTGGAGGAAGCGTGCGTTATGGAATTTAAACTGCATTCAAAATACAAGCCGACCGGCGACCAGCCGCAGGCAATAGAGCAGCTTGTGAAGGGCTTTAAGGAGGGCAACCAGTTTGAGACCTTGCTTGGAGTTACCGGCTCCGGCAAGACCTTTACCATGGCCAATGTCATTGCAGCACTCAATAAGCCTACACTTATCATATCGCACAATAAGACGCTGGCGGGGCAGCTCTATGGTGAGATGAAGGATTTTTTCCCCGAAAATGCAGTAGAGTACTTTGTCTCCTAGTATGGCTTTGACCGATTTTGAGTGCTGAAACGTCCATTTTATCCATATTTTCCGTATAATTTGGACTGAAAAGCATGGTTTGGACAGAATAACACAAAGCGAATTTGTGACCTAAATTCGTGTAATTGGGGATTGTAGAAATATATTATAAAGAAAGATAGAAAGGGATGTGGCTTTGTACACATAAGAGAAAATGGATATAAATACTATTATCACAACATGGATAGCACCAATAGTTACGGGCGTAATTGTAGTGGTTGTAACTACTGGCATAGGAAAAATAGTATCTATCTGGTGGAAAAATAGGACGTTTTTGAAAAATAGAGATAGAGGTAATGAAAAATATATAGATAATATTTTGCCATACATGATACAAAAAATAGATGTGGATGTGGATTTTATAATAAGTGTGAAAAATGCGATTTCTATACAATTTAATTTGCAGGAAAAGTATTTATATACGAACGAGCAACTAAAAAATCAAATTATCTTAAGTATATCTGACAGTAAATTTATGACCGAGTTGCACAAGTCAGAGTTAATTCAGCATGTTCAAAGTACATTTAAAAACATCGGAAATGATATAGAAAAAGTGGAGGTTCTGAAAAAAGAAGAACGAAGAACCAGCAAAAAATATCCGATGATGATGCTTATAATAAGTGTTTGTTTTACATTGATTGTTTATGCAATATGTCCAGAGAAAGTCGATGATCCTAATAGTATTGCACAGGTTTTAGCTCTTTTTGGAGCTCTGTTTTCATTGGGGAGTGCTACGACTTTATGGATGATGCTTTTATCAGAAAGTACCAATAAAATAAATGTAGAAATAGCTGATTCAGGAATTATAGGTGCTACATATACAGTTGTGCAAGCTTTGGCAAGTACGATAGTTGAAATTTTGTATGGAAAAAAGAAAGATACTGATGATAACAAATAACTTTAATACAGTTTGTAATGAGAAATAGGAAAAGATAATAGAGGGAGGGTACAAAATGCGAAAGATAACGATAGATAATACCAAAAATATTCATCACTTAGAATTTGTGTTGCCTGAACGTTCAGGTGTATATTTGCTTGTTGGGGCAAATGGAACAGGGAAAACAACATTGTTGGTATGCTTGGACAGAATATGTAACCCGTATGGATTTGCAAGAGGTTTTAGTGCTTCGAAAAGTTTTGGAGAAGTAGATCAATATGAGCATGCGAAGATACAGTATGATGTGGATAATCCGCAAACAAGTTTATTATTCAGAAAAAAAACTGCACGTTGGGCAGTTTCACCCAAAGGGAAAAGTGAATTACTTAGGAATTTTGGTTTCTCGAATTCCATTTTTATTAAAGCCGATTCAAATAGAATAGATATTGCGAAAGATGAAATAAGAGCAGGAGACTATGTGGCTGCTGATGTAAATATTAAGCAAGATTTGAATAGAATCTTTGAAACAAATAAGTTTAATAATCTTAGAAGACTTCGTAATGCGAATGGACGAGGAAGACATGCAACATTTTTCTATGTTATCAGAGAAAATGGCGGAAAATATTATTCAGAAAAAAGATTTAGTACTGGAGAATTAGCAGTCTTAAGGCTAGTTGAAAAATTAGTGTCGGTTGAAAATAATGCAATGGTTTTACTAGATGAGGCAGAAATGGCCTTACATCCTAGAATTCAGAAAAACCTATTGGACTATTTAAAAAATATTGCTGAACAAAAAAATTTAACAGTGTTTATTTCAACTCATTCAATTACAATGATAAAAGCCACCGACAAACACCATATTATGCTTTTAAATGATAAAGGAAGAGGGAGGTTTGAGGTACTCAATCCTTGTTATCCAGCGAAAGCAATTGGTTGTGTAGATTTTATGGATAATATTATCTATGATGCTATATTTTTTGTCGAGGACGATATGGCAAGATTATTGTTAAAGAAGATGTTGAAGATTTGTGCACAAGTAGATCAGCGATTTACCACGATTACTAATTGTATTGTTCCGGTAGGTGGATATGAGCAGACTGCAATTTTAGCACTCAATACAAAAACGCAATTACATGGAAGATCAAAAGTCTTTGCGGTCTGGGATGCAGATGTTTTTACAGAGACTATTCCATCCAATGAACGTATAGCAACGTTTTATAATGATAATAGAGAAGATATATACAATTTAGGCTGCACTCCAGAAGTTTGGATGGTAGAACAACTAGAAAGTTTGCAATCCGAAATAGTTGCAGAATTAAGAGAACGATTTCATTATGAAGTATCTAGCATTTTGAGTTCAACAGAATATATGGCATGCAATTCAACAAAGCCAAGAAAACTTGCCAAGCAGAAAATGGATGTAATAGTAAACAAATTTGCGGCTGCAAGTGGAGATTCGTCAGAAGTGGTTTTAGATATATTAGCTCAGATAATCATTGATAAGACATATTCAGAAGGTCAAATAAGAAGCATTGTAGCCCCTATGTTATCAAAGGTTCACTGATCAAAACATATTAGAGAAAGAAAAGAGTTTTACTTATGGGGAGAGACTGTTGAAATTTATACGTCTAATCTTTTAACCAATGCTATTGTTAAAGAGATAATAGAACTTGAAAATGGAACAACAAAAATTTCTTATGGAGAAGAAGATAGTAGACCTATGTTTATATCTTATAAAGGATTCAAAACAGAAAAAGAAGCGGAGAATGAAATGAAAAGTATTATGGAGAACAAAGAAGCATATGTGAATGCAAAAAGATTATGGGAGTATCTGGCTGAAGAATAAAAATTTATAGGATATTACTGAGGTTACAAAGGAGTTAAGAGGTATATGGGGATAAAATTGAATGGAATATCTGTTCCAATTGGTGGAATATCTTGGGAATATACAGAATCTGGACAAAAAGGAATTCAAGAGATGTTCTACTATTTAGAATCAAAAAGATTGTTGATTAACCCGAAAGAGATGGAAAACAAGGAATGGAGTGAGAAATCAGCGATAGAAATAAAAAATAAGCTTGTAGATATACTTAGCAGATATAAATATGATCAAAATATAATAACAATAATTAAGCAAATGGTTGATGCATGTAATGAATTCTTAGATAATATGCAGAGGGCTGAAGTAAGAGGAATTCTTTATAAAAACTTGCAAAGTGATTGGGAAGATTTGGAATATGGAGTTGCTATGAAGAAATTTCGGAAAATTTTCCGAGATAATATAAAATTACTTGCTGAAACTTATAATATAACTTTCTCTAAAGAAATTCCAAAAGAATATTAATAGGGAAGTGTAATTACATAGCCGATTGGTTCGCTAAGAATCCGTCGGCTTTTTTCATGCCCATTTTTGTACATAGCCAGTCCCGTAAAAAGGATTGGCTATTAAATTTTTTCGAGGAAGGAGGAAACCATATGACCAAATGTAAAGTAATCGCCCTTGCAAATCAGAAGGGAGGAACAGCTAAGACCACAACGACATTAAATCTTGGAATTGGTCTTGCACATCAGGGGCGAAAAGTATTATTGGTTGATGCTGATCCACAGGGAGACTTAACAACCGCATTAGGGTGGACTGATGCAGATAATCTTCCGATTACATTGGATACGCAAATGAAGAAAATATTACAAGACAAACCGTTTGTGTATAATGAAGGTATTTTACACCATGAAGAAGGAGTAGACATTATTCCGACCAACATTGAGTTATCGGGTATGGAAATCTCACTGGTAAATGCCATGAGCAGAGAGCAGACTTTAAAGCTGTATCTGGCAGATTTGAAAAAGGATTATGATTATATCCTGATTGATTGTATGCCTAGTTTGGGAATGTTGAACATCAATGCGTTAGCTGCCGCAGATAGTGTAATTGTTCCAGTGCAGGCTCATTATCTTCCACTAAAGGGCATGACACAGTTAATGAAAACAATCGGTAAGGTACAGAGACAGCTAAATCCTAATCTGAAGATTGGGGGAGTATTGCTGACACTTGCAGATATGAGAACAAAACTTGCAAGGACAACAGAGACTAGCCTTAGAGAGAATTATGAAAAGCATATTAGGATTTTCAAAACTGTTATTCCAGTGGCTATCACAGCAGCAGAAAGCAGTGCAGCAGGACAGAGCATTTATGAGTATGACAAGAATGGAACTGTTGCAAAGGCGTATGCAGAATTTACGAGGGAGGTGCTTCAGTGTGGCGAAAAGCAGAGAAATAAACATGAATCTTCCCTCAGTAGATGACCTTTTTACGACGCAGGAAGAAAGAGACCAGAAGAATCAGGAATATGTAAAAGATATTTCGATTTATGAAATTACAGATTTCCCGAATCATCCGTTTAAGGTAAAAATGGATGATAAGATGTTGGAAACTATCGAAAGCGTGCGTGACCATGGCGTATTAGTCCCAGCACTTGTCAGGGAAAAGCCAACAGGCGGGTATGAAATGATTTCTGGACACCGTAGAAAAATGGCAAGTGAACTGGCAGGAAAAGAGACAATGCCTTGTATTGTAAGAAATCTTAGTGATGACCAAGCAGTCATTGTCATGGTTGACAGCAATCTTCAGCGAGAAGAAATCTTACCATCCGAAAAGGCATTTGCATATAAGATGAAGTTAGAGGCTATGAAGAGACAAGCTGGACGTCCAAGAAAAAATTCTGTGCCAGTGGCACAGGAATTTCGAGGAAAGACTTCAAGAGAAATATTAGGTGAGCAAGTTGGAGAAAGCCAAGACCAAATCCGCCGTTATATCCGCCTTACAGAACTTATCCCGGAAATCCTTGAAATGGTTGATGACAAAAAGATTTCTATGCGGCCGGCGGTGGAGCTGTCTTATTTGCCGAAAGAGGAACAGGAGATATTGTACGACACCATGGAGTCGGAGGCTTGTACCCCAAGTCATGCACAGGCAATTAAAATCCGAAAATTTTCAGCAGAGGGCAGATTGAATGAAGATGTTTTACTGTCGATTATGTCAGAAGAGAAGCCAAATCAGGTAGAGCAGTGGAAAATCCCGAAGAATCGACTGAAAAAGTACTTTCCATCGGGAACTACACAGCAGAAAATGGAGGAAACCATTATCAAAGCACTGGAATTATACCGGAAACGGGAAAAAAGCAGGGAACGATAGGCATTTTGACACCAAGGGAAAAGTCTATCCGTTGGTGGTCAATGAGAAATCAGCTTTTTCCTGTTTTCCCCTCCCCACACCCTACCCCTTTGATTTACCAGCAGATTACCAGCCGAAAAGACAATAAGGAGCAGGGAACCTCTTTTATTTCGGCAGGTCAGAGATTCTCATACCCTGCATGACAGCAGGGAGCAAACAACATAAAGCAACAGCAGGCGTTCCAGACGGACGTCTTTTTTTGATTGAAAAGAAAGGAATTGTAGAAAATGAAGAAGATATGGAAACGAGTGTGTACAGGACTGCTTACCCTGACCACGATTTTAACCACATTACCGACTACATCGGTTCAGGCAGCGGAAACACAGTATTGGACGGAATCCTCAGAGAGAGTCGGATATATTGAACATGTGATGAATGATGGAACCATTCATTCTATGTTTAATGAAGGCCACATGCGAGTAGAGGGTGAAACAGCCTATTGCGTAGATATTAACACCGGATTTAAAAATGGATATAAAACCAGACACGATGCAAGTGCCAGTATGAGTGCTGCACAGATCGAAGATGTGGCATTGTCATTGGAATATGTAAAGCAGTATAGGAGCAGTCACAGTAACCTGAATGCGAATCAGGGATATCTGTTGGAACAGTGTGTGGTATGGCAGAGACTGAGTGAGTATTTAGGCTGGCAGTGTGATAATGTCCGAGCTGCATATTCTGAGATTTCACAGGATATTCAGAATGAAGTGTATACAGGAGCGAGAGCATTTGTACAGGCAAACAAAGGTCGTTATAAATGTGGCGGATATATCTATACTGGAGAGGGACAGGATCTCGGACAGTTTTGGGCAGAACTGAATGTCGGAAATGCGAAGGTAAAAAAGACCACAGCAAATGAAAGTATCACAAAAGCAAATGCAATGTATTCCATTGCAGGAGCAACTTTTGGCATATTCTCAGACCAGAATTGCAGTAATCAGATTGGAACACTTACAACAAATGAGAATGGTGAGACAAATGAAGTTGAAGTGACTGCAGGGACTGTTTATATCAAAGAACTTTCTGCACCGAAGGGATATAAGCTGGATACGACAGTACACAGTCTGAAAGTTGAAGCCGGAAAGACAGCCGTATTAAATGTTTCCGATGTTCCGAAAGTGACAGAGACATTGGTAGACCTGTTCAAGATTGATATGGAGACGGGAAAAGCAACCGCACAGGGGGATGCAGCACTGGCAGGAGCAGAGTTTACCTGGCATTATTATGACGGACTTTATACAAAAGACAATTTACCAGAGAAAGCAACACGTACCTGGGTTACAAAGACGGTAGTTGAAAAAGACAATAATGGAAATATTCATTATGTGACAAAACTGGCAGATGCTTACAAAGTATCCGGAGATGCATTTTACACCCAGAATGAAAAAAACGTATTACCACTTGGAACACTGACTGTTGAGGAGACAAAAGCACCAGACGGATATTTACTGGACGGAGCTTATATGCAGGCAGGGGACAGCACAGAGCAGATCAAAGGAATGTATCTGACACAGATCACAGAGGACGGAGAACTTGCAGTTCTTTCCGGAAGCAATCAGTATTCCGTATCTGACCAGATAATCCGAGGTGGTGTGAAGATTCAGAAACGTGATTTAGAGACAAAAGATACCAAAGCACAGGGAAGTGCCACATTAAAAGATGCAGCATTTGCAATTATTTCACTGAACGAGAATTCAGTTCTAGTAGAAGGAAAACTGTACAAGAAGAATGAGACAGTTAAGACGATTCAGACAGGGAATGACGGAATTGCAACAACATCGGCAGATTTACTTCCGTATGGTAAATACAAACTGGAGGAAACAAAAGCACCGGAAGGATATCTGACAGACGGTGCAAAAGCGATTGAATTTTCCATTACAGAAAATGGAAAAATCGTAGATTTAACAGACGAAAGCCATTCCATTTACAACCAGATTAAACGTGGAGATTTGGAGGGAGTAAAGATTGGAGCAGGCACACATAAGAGACTTGCCAATGTTCCTTTTAAGATTACGAGCAAAACAACCGGAGAGAGCCATATCGTAGTAACAGATAAAAACGGTCAGTTTTCAACTGCTTCCGATTGGGCGTCTCATAAGAAAAATACAAATGCTGGAACATCCAGTGAGGACGGTATCTGGTTCGGAATTTCTGAGCCGGACGATAGCAAAGGTACATTACTTTATGACACTTATGAGATTGAGGAGTTATCTTGTGAATCCAACAAAGGCATGAAGCTGATTCCGGCATTTGAAGTTGTTGTGAGCAGAAATAAAGTAACTATCGACCTTGGAACACTGACTGATGAGTATGAAAAAGAGATTACCATTCATACAACTGCAACAGACAAGAAAACAGGCGAAAAAGTAATTGTTGCAGGAAAGAAAGTAACGATTGTGGATACAGTTACTCTGGACGGTCTGGAAGAAGGCAGAAAGTACCAGTTAAAAGGCTGGCAGATGCTGAAAGAGGAAAATGCAGAACTGCTCATTGATGGAAAGCGTGTGGAGAGTGATTACACTTTTGTTGCTGATAGCGAGAAAATGAAAGTAGAGATTTCTTATACGTTTGATGCATCAGAACTTGGCGGACAGAATCTGGTTACATTTGAAGAATTATATGATCTGAAGAATCCGGAAGAACCTGTAAAAGTTGCAGAGCATAAGGACATTGACGATGAAGGTCAGACCGTCCTGATTACGGAGCGAAAGATTTCGATTCATACCAAAGCAACGGATAAGAACGGTAAGAAAGAGGTGGAAGCCGGAAAAGATCTGACGATTGTGGATACGATTACTTTAGAGGGATTGGAAATTGGTACGAACTATAAGTTGTCCGGTTGGCAGATGGTTAAGGCAGAAAATGCCAAGTTGCTCATTGATGGCAAAGAGGTTACCAATGATTATGAATTTACAGCGGACAAGGAAAACATGGAAGTGCAGATTGAGTTTACTTTCAACGGTAGCACGCTTGGAGGAAAGCAGCTTGTAACATTTGAAGAACTGTATGATATGACAAATCCGGAAGAACCGAAAAAGGTAACAAAGCATAAGGATATCAACGATGAAGGTCAGACTGTAACCATCAAAGAAGTACCGGAAACACCAACCCCAGAGACACCGGGTACTACTACAAAAACCAGTAACCCTCCGAAAACAGGAGACACTGCAAATGCAATTTTATGGATAGCCATTCTGGTATTATCAGCAGCCGGAATCACAGGAGTTCGTATCTGGAATAAAAAGAAACAGGTTAAGAGATTAGGAATTGAAGAAAAGAAAGAAGAGGAGGAGTAAAACAGAGGGCGGCGATAATCTGCCCTTTGATGATGAAATGGGAAAAAATCAGAAAGCAATAAAAGTATTACAGCGTTTATTTGATGCCGGATACGGAACGGAAAAAGAGATTGTCAATATGGCGATGGATGAAATGCTTGCTTTGCCGGGAGTGAATGTAGCAGATCTGTGCATTATCAGTGAGCTGCAGAAAAGCATTAAGGCAAACAAAGTGATAAGCTATTTGTCAGGGAAAACAGAAGTAAAGGAAGAAACGAAAGGAACAGATTATGGTGGAACAACCTAAATATTTGGAAATGACATTATCACAATTGAAATCATATGTGGAATCTTCAGAGAGTAATGTTTTTTTTGTTGTAGAATTTCCAAAAGGAGATCAGAAGGATGGAGAATGAATTGGAAGTTGTGAATATCCGTCTGATAAAAGAGCCGTCTCTTTATAGTGAGCAGACGTTGGACAGTCCACAAGCTGTTGTAGAATTGATGGCGAAGGAGTTATCGCAATATGACAGAGAAGTATTTTGCATCCTGAATATGAAAAATAATGGACAGGTAATCAATATGAATCTGGTCAGTGTTGGAACGATCAATGCATCTTTGGTAATTCCCAGAGAAGTTTTTAAGAGCAGTATTCTGGCAAATGCTTCTGCAATCATTGGACTTCATAATCATCCCAGTGGCAATGTAAAACCGTCAAAAGAGGATATGATTGTTACGAGAAAGCTGCAGAAGTGCGGACAGCTACTGGGGATAGAATTGCTGGATCATATCATTGTCGGTGGAACTAATGGAAAGATGCTCAGCTTCCGAGAAGAAAAGATGTTGAATGTGACAGGAAGGATGGATTGGGAGAGATAGAAGAAAAAAGAATTAGAAGTTTTTATTTATTGTAATATTTCATGTAGCGGCATTAGTAAAATAGTGTCGCTACAAAAAGCTGACTTATACATTGATATTATATGCATAACTCAAAATAAAATTGTTAAAAATAGAAAAAGAAACAATATATAACGAAAAAATCTCTAAATAAGAAAATTTACATTGACTGAGAGAAGAGTAAAACATATAATAAAGGTGGAGGTGTATAAGAATGTTAGTAAAAGTAAGTGTTGAAAATTTTAAATCTTTTGATAAAGCAGCAGAGCTGACAATGATTTCCTCAAATAAAATACGAACAAATGCAAATCACAGGTTAAAGATAAAAAGTACCCAGTTATTAAAATATGCAGTAGTTTATGGAGCAAATGCATCTGGAAAGACCAATTTGGCATTGTTCTTTAAATTTTTTAAAGATAGTGTCTGCAATGGCATTCCAATAGAAGCTACACAGATGTTTTGTAAGAATCGGCAGGAGAATAAGGAACGAGAAAGTAGTTTTGAAATTCAGATTACTGTAGGTGACAAATTTTATGCCTATGGTTTTTCTGCAGTTTTAAGCAGACGAAAAGTAACCGGAGAATGGTTATATGAATTATATCAGAATGGTTCAGCAAAATGTCTCTTTGAACGAGAAGGAAGTAAACGTCCGGTGTTAAATGATGGTATTACGCTGACAAACACAGAAAAAAATAAATTTGAAACCTATGCAGATGATTTTGAAGGAAATGAAACATCTTTGTTCCTGACAGAAATGAATCGTGGAAAAAAATATAGCACACGATCTAAATTATTGTTCTTCCGGGATGTATATGATTGGATTCAGAATCATATTTCGATTATCACACCGGATACGCCATTGATTGATTTGGAATATTATTATGATGATAATTCGCTGAAGCTGATTAACAAATTGATCAAAACATTTGATACGGGTATCAGCCAGGTAAAAATTGAAGAAATTACATTGGATGAGTTATCAAATGCATTGCCGAAATCAGTATTTGATAAGATGATGCAGCATGTAAAAAATAGAATGGAAGAGCAGGAAGAACCATCATTCAGAATGACGATGAGGTCGAAGGAAACTTTCTTTAATATCGAAGTTGAAGGACATTCTGAACCGAAGGTCACAACAATCCGATTGCATCATAATAAGTCATTTTATGAGTTCGGTTTTGATGAAGAGTCTGATGGAACAAGAAGATTATTCGATTTGATGGATATGCTGTTGAATAAACGAGAAGATGTTCTTTATGTTGTGGATGAATTGGAGAGAAGCTTACATCCGAAATTGACAGAACGATTTTTGCAATTGTTTATGCAGCTACATGATGAGCAGCGTATGCAGCTATTGTTCACTACACATGAATCATCCATTATGGATCAGGCTATTTTTAGAAGGGATGAAATCTGGTTTGTAGAACGTAACGCAGAAAATGCAAGCTCTATTTATTCCTTAGATCGTTTCAAGGAGAGGTATGATAAAGTGTTGAGCAAGGCATATCTGGAAGGAAGATATGGTGCGATACCGGTATTTTCAACATTCGACTTTAGAGAGGAGGAGTAGCCTTGGCTCCAGTAAGAAGTTATACGAATTGGAATAGCAGAACTACAGATGAAGAAGAACAGATTGAGCCTTATCGTAAATATTTCTTCATATGTGAGGGTGCTAATACCGAAACATGGTATTTCAAAAAGTTAATTGATATACGAAAAGAATTAAATATTCATCCATTAATTGATATCCGGTTACTTGAAAAAACAGAGGGAGACAGGGACATTTCATTTCCAAGACGTTTGATTGAGTTCGCAGAAAATCAGAAAGAAAATCCGGAAATAGCATTTGATAAAGAACGAGATAAGATGATTGTTGTATTTGATGGGGATATTTTTGAAGAAAAAGTACTTGATTATGATGAATTGGTAGTAGAAGGTGAAAAGAATAATATATTAGCCGTTAGTAATCCGGCATTTGAACTGTTTCTGCTGTTACATTATGAAAATTCATATGAAGATGATATTGAGCCGAATGCTGAACAGATTATCCAGAATGAAAAAGATGGACATCAGACATTTATCTATAAGCTGTTACTTGCCAGAACGGGAATCAATCCCAAAAAGAATTCTGCAATTGGAGAACTGGCGAAGAATATAGAGATTGCTATTGAGCAGGAAAAGAAAATCAATGAGGATATTCATCAGTGTAAGGGACAGATTACATGTAATATTGGTCGGATTATTGATGATATTCGGAATGATGATGGAAAATAAGTTGTTAGATGAAAAATAGGGATGGAAAGATACAGTATGAAAGCAGATAATATAAAAAATATAATCAGTGACATAGATCATCTACCATATAGAGCAATTTTATTTGATGGAACATGGGGAATTGGAAAATCTTATGCGGTAAATGAGGCATTAGAAGCAAATCCCAATGTTTGTAAAATATCAATGTTTGGTTTAAAAGACCCAAAACAAATATATCATGAAGCGTTATTTCAATTGGCTTTAAAGAATAATATTGGTGGGAAAATAGGTGAAATTGCTAATAATGTTTTAGACGGTCTATCGAAAATTTGGGATAAAGTTGGTCAGGCAAAGGAAGTAGTACAAAGCATTGCCAATGAAAGAGAATTGTTTTTATTATTGTCAAAAGAGTTTACTTCTGTTCATATTATTGTAATAGATGACTTGGAAAGAATGAGTGATGACATAAATTTGGAAGATATATTTGGAATTATAGAAGAACTCAAGCAATGTAATTATGTAAAAGTTATTGTGATTGCGAATACAGATGAAATACAATCGGACAAAAAAGTTGTATTTGAAAAGTATAATGAAAAGGTCATTGAAAGAATATATCATATTACAGAACGTGCAGAGAAAGTGACATGGAGTAAAATGAATATCCATGCAGACTTTGTTGAAAAATTCTTGGAAATCCATAAAGTCAAAAATTTACGGACGCTCGAAAAGGCGCAACGTTTTTTTGAAGATGTAAAATTGTTTTGTAATAGTGACATGAGTGAGCAATTTGAAGAAGAATTAAGGTTAATATGCTTTGCTGTTGTTGTGGAGAGTATAGAAAACTTGTACTATAAAGAAATTGATTCTGATAATACTGATTCTGTAGAAAAAATGACAAATACGATTGGAAATATGCTTCAGCATAGAATTGGCAGATATCTTTATGGAATAAAGTGTAGTACAAATTTGGTAGAAATGATACTGAAATATTATGAGGAAGGGGTACTAAATGAAGAACAATTGGAGGCTGAATACAAGTTATTTCTTAATTCAGGAGATAAGCCTAACTATTATAAGTCAGATGAGGAAATAAGGAGTGTATTACCTATTTTAAGAGAGAAAATGCTTGAAGCAAAGAGTTTAGCAGAATTAAATGAATTTGCAGATACGTATGTTGTTTGGAGTGATGTTTTAGAGGAAAATAATGAAAGTGTTTTATCAGAATATAGAAATATTTTAGAAGAAATGCTGGAAAAAACTGTTTTAGATGGGAAAGAGGAAATGCTATCGTATTCATATGATTTGTTTCACATGTCATCGGAAAAGACAAAAAGAATATATCAAGAAGAAAATAAAGAAATGATGAAATTTTTAATAGAGACATATGTGGGATATTTGAAAAAAACAACTCATGGGAAAAAGGCTTATGAGTATTCATATAAACTTAGAAATAATTTTGATAGTAGTTATTATCATGATATTATCATATCAGAGATAGACAATTTGTATAATAAAATTTCTTTTCCAGTAGACAATGTGGATGAGGATAGATATCATACGTGTTATAATATTATGTATGTTTTGTATCATTCAGATGCTGAAAAATTCTTGCAGTATTGTGAAAAAATAAAAGAAGATTGTGATAATATGTCAAGGCATAGAATAGATGTTTTGATTGAGGAGATAGTAAAAAAGTAAAAGTAAATTTACATAGCCAGATGGTTCCAACTCAAGGAATCACCTGGCTATTTTCATGCCCGGATATTATCCCCAATAATATCAATCCAAGGCAGGAAAGGAGATGAAAATTATGCCATATATACCACCATCAGTTGTACAAGAGGTCAAGCGGATGGACTTGCTCATATACCTGAAAAATTATGAACCATGCCAAAAAGTTTAAATATAGGAAATTATCATACCAGAACTATTGAAAGTAAAAATACGCTTACACTGGAGCAGGTAAAGAAATTGATAGAGGGGAGTAAGGGGAGAAAATTCATTTGATGATACTTTTTAATGTCGTTATGGGACTGTGGTGTTTGGAGATAATTGGTATTAAATATTCAGATATTGATTTTGTTGAGCAGAAGCTTACGGTCAGAAGACAGCTTGGAAGAGACATCAAGAAAAACGATAGTGAGCTGGATGCAAAAACTTATACAAAGCAGGAAATTGCTACAAAAACATCATCCGGTGTGAGAACTATTGATATTCCTGATATTGTATATGATGCAATTTTAGAGCAAAGAAAATTGTATGAGGCTTCTAAGAGCAGGAGAAGTAAATATTTTTTGGATTTAGACTATGTCTGTTGCAGTTCATATGGAAGACCTAGGAGCAAAAATTTTCATTTTCAGCATTTCAAGAAATTACTGAAAGATTTGGAACTGCCGGATGTCAGATGGCATGATTTAAGAGGAACATGTGCAACGATTCTTCTCTTAAATGGAATGAGTCCAAAGGCAATCGCAGAAAATCTTGGACATGCATCGGAGATTGTGACGATAGGTAATTATATTGATAAATCAAAATTGTCTTTTGTTAAGCTGGATAGATTAGATTCTTTTATTGCAGCAGTTGTACCGATGGATAATAATGATAAGGTGACAAATGACTTCAGCAAGAATACACCTGATATAGGTAAATATATTATGGGTTGACATAAATAACGGAGAACAGACGTTCTAAATTAGATGGACAAAGTCTATTTTTTGTAGTAAAATTAGGCATGTAAGTGCATACTATGAAAATGGTGACTTTGTCTTTTTTAGAAGTATTTTGTAAAAACCTTATTTCTGATTAAGGAAACATATAATCAGGATATTACAATTATTTACAGTTTTCTTTTGGGTGACCAAATTGTTACTTTGGAGGCAATTTTGGATTTGCAGCGTATGTAAGAGTAACAATCAGTTGGCTTATAGAAGTCAATTTTACTATAAATTTCAGGAAGGAGGGGGCATTATGGAGTTTAAATTACATGCCCCATATGAGCCTACTGGTGACCAGCCACAGGCAATAAAAGCCTTGGTGGACGGGTTCAAAGAAGGCAACCAATTCGAGACCTTACTTGGAGTTACCGGCTCCGGCAAGACCTTTACCATGGCCAATGTCATACAGCAGCTCAATAAGCCTACACTTATCATATCGCACAATAAGACGCTGGCGGGGCAGCTCTATGGTGAGATGAAGGAATTTTTCCCCGAAAATGCAGTAGAGTATTTTGTTTCCTACTACGATTATTACCAGCCGGAGGCTTATGTGCCGCAGTCTGATACGTACATAGCCAAGGATTCCTCTGTAAATGATGAGATAGATAAGCTCAGGCTTTCAGCCACGGCAGCGCTCACAGAGCGAAAGGATGTCATTGTCGTGGCATCGGTTTCCTGCATATACGGACTTGGAAGTCCTGATGAATGGACAGGCATGAGTATTTCACTGCGCCCGGGGCAGGAGAGGGACAGGGATGATCTCGCGAGGGCTCTAATAGATTTACAGTATACCAGGAATGATATGGATTTTCACCGAGGCACCTTCAGAGTGCACGGTGATGTGCTTGATATATTTCCGGCAAATGCCGATGATACGGCAATCAGGGTTGAGTTTTTCGGTGATGAGATAGACCGGATAGTGGAGGTCGATGTGCTGACCGGCGAGGTAAAGTGCTTGCTTGAGCACACGATGATTTTCCCTGCATCCCACTATGTAGTTTCGCAGGAGAAGATAAATGAGGCCTGCCTCAATATAGAAAAAGAACTTGAGGAGCGTGTGAAGTATTTTAAGGGCGAGGACAAGCTCATAGAGGCTCAGCGAATAGCAGAGAGGACCAATTTTGACATAGAGATGATGAGGGAGACAGGCTTCTGCTCGGGAATTGAGAACTATACAAGGCATCTGAACTTTGCAAAGCCGGGGGAGCCTCCTATGACACTCATAGATTTCTTCCCGGATGATTTTCTCATAATCGTGGATGAGTCACATATCACGATTCCACAGATAGGCGGTATGTATGCGGGTGACCGCTCCAGAAAGACCACTCTTGTTGACTATGGCTTCAGACTGCCCTCGGCCCTTGACAACAGACCTCTCAATTTCGAGGAGTTCGAGGGTAAAATAGACCAGATGCTCTTTGTCTCAGCCACTCCGAATAAGTATGAGAATGAGCATGAGCTGCTTCGTGCGGAGCAGATTATCAGACCGACAGGACTTTTGGATCCTGAGATATCAGTGCGCCCTGTTGAGGGACAGATTGATGACCTTGTATCAGAGGTCAATAAGGAGACTGCAAACCATCACAAGGTGCTTATCACCACACTCACAAAGCGTATGGCTGAGGATCTCACAAACTATATGGCAGAGCTTGGCATCAGGGTAAAGTACCTGCATTCAGATATAGATACACTTGAGAGAGCGGAGATAATACGTGACCTGCGTCTTGACGTATTTGACGTGCTCGTCGGCATCAATCTGCTCAGGGAGGGTCTTGATATCCCGGAGATTACACTTGTTGCCATACTTGATGCGGATAAGGAAGGCTTCCTTCGTTCAGAGACCTCACTTATACAGACGATAGGACGTGCCGCACGTAACAGTGAGGGCCATGTTATCATGTACGCTGACAAGATTACAGACTCCATGCGTGTCGCAATTGACGAGACAAAGCGTCGTAGAAAGGTACAGGAAGAGTACAATGAGGCTCACGGCATCACACCGCAGACTATACAGAAATCTGTGCGTGATCTCATAGCTATCTCAAAGAAGGTAGCGGCCGATGAGAATGCTCTTGACAAAGATCCGGAGTCAATGAGCAAAAAAGAGCTTGAGAAGCATATTGCAGATATAGAGAAAAAGATGAAAAAAGCAGCGGCAGAGCTCAATTTCGAGGCGGCTGCTGAGTACAGGGATAAGCTTATTATGCTTAAAAACACATTGAGAGACGTAAAATAAAAGCTTATAACATCCGGAAGCAATTTGGAGGAACACAAATTATGGCAAAAAAAGAAAGAAAATACATCAAAATACGAGGTGCCAGCGAACACAATCTAAAGTGCGTCAGTCTCGACATCCCGAGAGATGAGTTTGTTGTTTTTACAGGGCTTTCAGGCTCCGGCAAGTCATCACTGGCGTTTGATACCATATATGCGGAGGGGCAGCGCAGGTACATGGAGTCACTTTCATCTTATGCGCGTCAGTTTTTAGGACAGATGGAGAAGCCGAATGTGGAGTCTATAGAGGGACTTCCGCCTGCCATTTCCATTGACCAGAAATCCACCAACAAGAACCCGCGTTCAACTGTCGGAACGGTCACAGAGATATATGATTACTTCAGACTGCTTTATGCCAGAATTGGAATACCACATTGTCCGAAGTGCGGGCGCGCCATTACAAAGCAGACGATAGACCAGATGGTGGATACCGTTATGGCGCTGCCTGAGCGCACCCGTATCCAGCTTCTTGCACCGGTGGTCAGAGGCCGCAAGGGTGAGCACCAGAAGCTGTTCGAGAGAGCCAAAAAGAGCGGATATGTGCGTGTGATTGTAGATGGCAGCATGTATGAGCTCTCCGAGGATATCCCAATGGAGAAAAATATAAAGCACAATATTGATATTGTTGTAGACCGTTTGGTTGTAAAGCCTGGCATAGAAAAGAGGCTTACTGATTCACTTGAAAATGTATTTGAACTGACAGAGGGCAATGCCATAGTTGATATTGTGGATGGCGAACAGATGACCTTTTCCCAGAATTTTGCGTGCCCTGACTGTGGCATAAGCATAGATGAGGTTGAGCCGAGAAGCTTCTCCTTCAACAATCCGTTCGGAGCATGTCCGACTTGCTACGGACTCGGCTACAAGATGGAGTTTGACCCGCAGCTTATGGTGCCTGACTCATCGCTTTCCATATCTGAGGGTGCCATACAGGTGATGGGCTGGCAGTCATGTACAGACCCAAAGAGCTATACCTATGCGACACTTCGTGCGCTGCATGAGGGTTATGGGCTTCCTCTCGACACACCGATTGATGATTTATCTGCAGATATGAAAAAGCTACTGTTTTACGGTGGAGACGGCAGGGTGCTCAAGGTCAGATACAAGGGTCAGAGAGGCGAAGGCGTCTATGACCTTGTATGGAACGGCCTTGTGGACAATGTTGAGCGCCGATACAAGGAGACCTTTTCTGATACGGCAAAGGCAGAGTATGAGCAGTTTATGCGCATTACTCCGTGTACGAGCTGTAAGGGGCAGAGGCTTAAGCCGTCGTCACTTGCCGTTACGGTTGCGGACAAGAACATATATGAGATGACCTCCATGTCTGTGAAGGAGCTTGTGAAGTTCCTTGCTGATATAGAGCTTACAGAGCAGCAGCACTATATAGGAGACCAGATACTAAAGGAAATCCGTGCGAGAGTTGGCTTTTTGCAGCAGGTCGGCCTTGATTACCTCACCCTTACCCGTGGCACGGCAAGCCTTTCAGGCGGGGAAGCCCAGCGAATCAGGCTTGCCACGCAGATAGGCTCAGGACTTGTAGGTGTGGCATATATACTTGATGAGCCAAGTATAGGACTGCATCAGAGGGATAATGACAAGCTGCTCGGTGCACTTATGAATCTTAAGAATCTGGGCAATACTCTCATAGTTGTGGAGCATGATGAGGATACCATGCGTGCAGCAGATTATATCGTGGATGTAGGACCGGGAGCCGGTTCGCATGGCGGGGAGATAGTGGCAGCAGGCTCGTTAAAGGACATTATAAAGTGCAAAAAATCACTCACAGGAGCATATCTGAGCGGTAAAATAAAGATACCGGTGCCGCAGGAGAGGCGCAAGCCAAGCGGATATATCACGATAAGAGGAGCCAGGGAGAATAACCTGAAAAATATTGATGTGCAGATACCTCTTGGTATCATGACCTGTGTTACAGGCGTGTCGGGCTCGGGAAAGAGCTCATTGACCAATGAGATACTCTACAAGCATCTGGCCAAATCCTTAAACAGAGCCAGGTGTATTGCAGGTGACCACGACGGTATAGATGGTCTTGAACAGCTTGATAAGGTCATAGACATCGACCAGTCACCGATAGGCCGTACACCCCGCTCTAATCCTGCCACATATACAGGTGTGTTTGACATGATAAGAGACCTGTTTGCATCAACACCTGATGCCAAGGCAAAGGGCTATAAAAAGGGCCGTTTCAGTTTCAATGTAAAGGGCGGTCGGTGTGAGGCCTGCGGCGGCGATGGAATCCTTAAGATAGAGATGCATTTCCTGCCTGATGTATATGTGCCGTGTGAGGTCTGTGGAGGCAAACGATATAACAGGGAGACACTCGATGTAAAGTACAAGGGCAAGAGTATATACGATGTTCTTGATATGACAGTGGAGGAGGCACTTGAGTTTTTCAAAAATGTGCCAAAGATACAGAACAAAATCCAGTCGCTCTATGATGTCGGACTATCCTACGTGAAGCTGGGACAGCCGTCCACAGAGCTTTCGGGTGGTGAGGCACAGCGTATCAAGCTTGCCACAGAGCTTAGCAGAAAGAGCACCGGAAAGACCATATATATACTTGATGAGCCTACCACAGGATTGCACTTTGCAGATGTACACAAGCTTGTGGAGATACTGCGCAGGCTATCAGACGGAGGCAATACTGTAGTTGTTATCGAGCACAATCTCGATGTGATAAAGACAGCTGACTATATCATAGACATGGGACCTGAGGGCGGAGACGGCGGCGGAACCGTCATAGCGCAGGGTACACCTGAGGAGATATGTGAGGTAAAACAGTCATATACAGGCCGGTTTTTGAAACCATATCTGGAAAAAGACAAGGATAAACTTTAAAATTTTATTAAATATGACCTTTTTCAAAAAAAAAGTTTGAAAAATGGGATTTATTGTATATAATAAGAGAGTGTATGTGTAAATTTAAAGATATGGCAGGAAAGGGGCTATTAAAATGGTCGGATCAGATATCGGAATCGATTTAGGAACAGCAAGTATACTTGTTTATATAAAAGGAAAGGGTGTTGTGTTAAAGGAGCCTTCAGTAGTAGCCTTTGACAGGGACACCAACAAGATTAAGGCAATCGGAGAGGAAGCACGCCTCATGCTCGGAAGGACACCGGGTAATATCGTTGCAGTCAGACCGCTGCGTCAGGGTGTTATCTCAGATTATACAGTTACAGAGAAGATGATCAAGCACTTCATCCAGAAGGCGCTTGGTAAGAAGAGCTTCAGAAAGCCGCTCGTGAGCGTATGTGTGCCAAGTGGTGTTACTGAGGTTGAGAAGAAGGCCGTTGAAGATGCTACATTTGCAGCAGGAGCCAGAGATGTTAAGATTATCGAGGAGCCAATCGCAGCTGCAATCGGTGCAGGTATTGATATTTCAAAGCCATGCGGAAATATGATAGTAGATATCGGAGGCGGTACATCAGATATAGCAGTTATCTCACTCGGTGGTTCGGTAGTCAGCACATCTATCAAGATAGCCGGAGATGATTTTGATGAGGCAATTGTCAGATACATGAGAAAGAAGCATAACCTTCTCATCGGAGAGAGAACAGCTGAGGATATCAAAATCAAGATTGGTACATGCTACCCTCTCGCACAGCCGGAGACAATTGAGGTAAGAGGAAGAAACCTTGTAACAGGACTTCCAAGGACTATTACAGTCAGCTCAGAGGAGACAGAGGAAGCACTTCGTGAGGCAACTCTTCAGATAGTTGAGGCAGTGCACTCAGTGCTTGAAAAGACTCCACCGGAGCTTGCAGCCGATGTCGCAGACAGAGGAATCGTGCTTACAGGAGGCGGTTCACTGCTCAGAGGTCTTGAGGAGCTTATCGAGGAAAAGACCGGCATCAATACAATGACTGCAGAGCAGCCTATGACATGTGTTGCTATCGGTACAGGAAAGTATGTAGAGTTCCTTGCAGGCAAGAGAGATGAAGAATTCTAGAATATACGTTTTATAACAGGCAGCCGTGAGGGCGATGATATGTCCCTGCATTGCAGGAATGTATTGTCGCTTTTTTGTTAATATTGTTACAAATGGGGATATTACAGTCAGGGGGATTAGTGAACAAAATAAAGGATATTGGGAGAGGTGTAATCAATCTGGTATTTCCACCGCGCTGTCCGGTATGTGATGGTATAATTGGTCCGGTTGAGAGATATATACACAGCAGATGCTGTGAAAAGCTCTTTCCGGTTGAGCAGCCACAGTGTATGCGCTGCGGGAAGCCGGTTTTGTCTGAGCGAAGAGAGTATTGTGACGACTGCGCACGGGCACTCGAGCATCACAGGCAGATGCGGGAGGATGACAGCTATAGGCAGGGCAAGGCGCTTTTTGCATACAAGGGCAGCATAAAGCAGACCATGTACAGGTTCAAGTATTCAAACAGACGTGAGTATGCGGCTTATTTTGCACAGACAGCAGTGGAAAGATATTCGGACTGGATACTAAGCTGTGGGATAGATGTTATTATTCCGGTGCCGATGCACCGTAAAAAAATGCGCCAGAGAGGCTACAATCAGGCAGAGTGTTTCGCAAGGGCATTGTCTGAAAAAACAGGCATAAGGATGGCAAAAGGGCTTGTGCGCAGAGTGAAAAATACCAGTCCACTCAAGACAATGGGGTATGTTGAACGCAGAAATTGTCTCGAGGGGGCTTTTCAAGTGGCGGATAGTATTGTACAATATGACCAAATACTAATAGTAGATGATATATATACTACAGGCAGTACGGCGGAGTCGATTGGGCACGAAATAGCAAAGAAATGTCCCGGCCGTGTATATGTGCTGTGTATTTGCATAGGACAGGGAAGTTAGGAGGGTTTTATCAGATGAGAATATCTAATTGCAAGGGCTGTGGCAGAATATTTAATGTACTGTCAGATGAGCAGTACTGCCCGAACTGCCAGAAAAAAATGGATGAGAAATTTGATATAGTAAAGAGATTTGTTGAGGATAATCCAAATGTGCCGGTTGAGACAGTGGCCAAGGAGACCGATACATCCATGAAGCAGATAAATAGGTGGATACGTGAGGAAAGGCTTTCGTTTTCACCGGATTCATCATATGGTATACCATGCGAGAACTGTGGCAGGATGATACGTACAGGCAGATTTTGTGATGAGTGCAAGACTAAGCTCACAAACACACTACGCAGTGCCCTTGACACACCAAAGGGCCAGGATAAGCAGCTGTGGCAGCAGGATGACAAAAACCGTATGAGATATATCAGGTAACAGGTAAGAGGATGATTTATGATAAACGAAGAAAAAGTAAGGGAACTGTTTAATATTGCTCTTTGTGACAGCAAAAGCGATGACAGCCGTGTGCAGAAGCAGTCCGCAAGCTACTACGGATGGGACTATATATGGAAAGAGGGCTTAAAAAGCTTCTTTACAGGTACATTCGCATTTGCAGGGCTTGTTGTGATGTGGGTTGCTGTCAATGCAGCAGAGCTTTTGGACAGAATCAATAAGCTCGATTTTAAGGCAATAGGTGTCACAATAGGCATACTGTATATTGCATTTATGGCAGTTTACATTTTTGTTACAATTGTGGTGTATACTGCAAGATATAAGGCCGGAAGAAGAGAAGTGCGCAAATACGCAAATCACCTGAAGGCAGTGGGCAGAATATATTCCCGTGAGGAAAAGATTAAGCGTTAGGGAGGCTTTATGAACAAGTTACTGGAAATTAAGGATAAGGCAGTCAAATTTTGCGGTGAGTATGAGCACTTTATACTTCCGGTTGTGAGATTTGCCGTTGCATTTATCGCATTTATAACAATAGATTTGAATATCGGCTATATGGCGAAAATCAGCTCGATGCTTGTGGCACTGCTTTTAGCGCTTGTGTGTGCACTGCTTCCGGTGAATGCAATACTCTGGATTGCTTCGATTATGATACTTTTAGATATGTATGCGCTGTCCATAGAGGTTTTTGCTATCACATTTGTACTTTTTTTAGTACTGTATTTTGTCTATTTTCGTTTTGCACCGAAGGATGGCATGCTTGTGATACTCACACCTATATGCTTTCAGCTTCACATACCATCTGTTGTGCCGGTTGCAGCAGGTCTTTTAAGAAGAGCTTATTCGGTTGTTGCAATAATATGTGGCACACTGCTGTACTATTTCCTTGACGGAATCAGACAGAATGCATCAGCGCTTGCAGAGGTGGTAGATAAAAAGGGGCAGAGCACTACAAAGCTCAATGTGACAATGGGACAGCTCCTTGACAACAAAGAGATGTTTATAGTTATGGCAATCTTTGTTATCACCACACTGGTGGTGTATCAGGTCAGACGATTGAAAATCAACAATTCATGGACTGTTGCTACCATAGCAGGAGGGCTCATACAGTTGGTTGCACTTGTTGTTGCTTATCTGGTGCTCGGACTGCCGGAGAAGATAATCTGGCTTGTGCTCAGCACTGTAGCTGCTATTTTTGCAGGTGTTGTCATACAGTTTATATTTATGAATCTTGACTATGCACGTACAGAAAACGTACAATTTGAGGATGATGAATATTACTATTACGTCAAGGCAGTTCCAAAGAAGATGATTGCCAAGGAGGAAAAGGTTGTAAAGCACTTTGGCAATACAGGAAGCCTTGGAAAGAAGATTCCGAGACATAATCAGGAAAATATCAGCAAAGAGGCTATTGCAAAAGATCTCGAAATAGACGAAAATATATTTGAGGATGACAAATAGTTACATAGTATAAGAGAAAGGAGGGCGCTATGGATAATGTGAGTGGTGTATTGATACGCTTCAAGGACCAGTTCCTTACATTCACAAATGTGCCGGGCATCAAAATCGGTGTGATAGACATTATAGAGATACTTATTATTTCAGTGCTCTTCTATCATATACTTTTGTGGATAAAGACCACGAGGGCATGGAATCTGTTCAAGGGTCTTATTATCATACTGTTGTTTGTACTTGTTGCAGCATTGTTCCAGATGGATACCATACTGTGGCTTGCTGAGAAGCTCTTCAATGTAGGTCTCGTGGCGCTAGTTGTTATTTTCCAGCCGGAGCTTCGAAATGCCCTGGAGAATATCGGTGGCAAGACCTTTCTGGGGGATTTTTTCAATACAGGCAAGGGCGAGACAGAGAAATTTTCTGACAAGACAATCGACGAGCTGGTGCGTGCATGCTTTGCGATGGGCAGGGTAAAGACAGGAGCACTAATAGTCATGGAGGATGAAATCAATCTGGGAGAGTATATCAGAACAGGGATAGATGTGGATGCTATACTTACAAGTCAGCTCCTTATCAATATTTTTGAGAAAAACACACCGCTTCATGACGGAGCGGTTATCGTGCGTGGCAACCGTGTGGTGTCAGCTACATGTTACCTTCCGCTATCAGACAGCCTGTCACTCTCAAAGGATTTGGGAACCAGACACCGTGCAGCGGTCGGAGTCAGCGAGGTAAGTGATTCGCTTACTATCATAGTTTCAGAGGAGACAGGAGCAGTTTCTACAGCATACAAGGGGCAGATTGAGCACGATATAGATGCCGATCATCTGCGCACACAGCTTAAGCTCCTGCAGAACAGACACAGGGAGCCGGGTAAGTTTGAATTAATTAAAAGGAGGTTTAAGAATGGGAAAGAAGCTTCTAAAAACCTTCACAAATAATATAGGCTTTAAAATACTTGCGATAGCATTTGCATTTATACTCTGGCTTGTGGTCTACAATCTCAATGACCCGGTCAAGACAAAGACATTTACCACAACAGTCACAGTTACAGGACGTGATTCGGTTGTTGACAAGGGGCTATGGCCTACCATCAAGGATTCGGAAAAGACTATCAGCTTTTCGGTATCCGGCAAGAGAAGCTATCTGAATGAGCTTGATGATTCCGACTTTTACGCAAATGTTGACCTGGCAAATATCATAGTGGATAAGGATGATACAAATAAGGCAAGCGTAAAGGTAGATATTGGATGCACCAAGTATAGACATTCGATTACCTTCAATGGTGGAGACCATATGCTCTCATTGTCGGTTGAGAAATATATGCAGAAGCAGTTTGAAGTAAAAGTATCAGTGGATGGAAGTCTTTCAGGTGCGAAAGCACTGGGAAACAAGCCACAGGCAAATCCAAAGGTAGTAAAGGTCGGAGGACCTGAGTCTATTGTTTCAACTATAGCATCGGCCAATGTAAATATAAAGGTCGATGACAATACCATAATATCAGATAATCAGATAACTGATCGCGGGGATCTCACTCTGATTGATGATAATGGCGATGAGATAGATATATCAAAGCTTGATGTGGACAGCCAGTATCAGTCTATAGCAGTGACAGTTGATGTCCTAAGTACCAAGGAGGTGCCTATCAAGTGTACTACGACAGGCTCACCGGCAGGAGGAAAGAGCGTGCTCGGAGTAGAGCTGTCAGAGGAGTCTGTAATGCTCAAAGGTAATGCAGAAGCATTGAACAATATTACATCTATAGATGTGGGTCCAATCGATATATCGGGCGCAACAGACGATATAAGTACATCTGTTGACCTGACAGGATATCTGCCGGATGGAGTTTTTATAGTGAACTCATCCAAGGCAAAGCTCAGTATAGATATAAAGATTGAAACAAATGCGACTTCAACCATGACGCTGAACAGCTCCAATATCACATATGACGGACTTGAAGAGGGATATACGCTTACATTTGTAACAGATAAGAGCAGTGTCATAGTAAGCGGCACCCAGTCTGATATAGATACACTTTCGGGAACTACACTGAAGGGTAAAATTGATGTGACAGGCCTTGGTACAGGTACACATACAGTGACGGTAAAGCCGAATCTGGATGAGACCAAGTACACATGGGGCGAGATAAAGGTTCAGATAGTTATCGGAAGGAAAGGTGACGGAGGCGGCACAACGGGAACAGATGGTGCAGGAACAGCCTCGGGCTCAACAACAGGCGGTACAACATCAGGCGGCACAGGTGGTACGTCATCGGGCAGCACATCGTCAGGAAACACCGGAAATAACGGCTCTGACAGTTCATCACATTGATAGATATATAACCGAAAAGAGGTAATAAAAGTGGTAGCACAAAAAATAATAATCAAAAATCCTACCGGATTACATTTACGTCCGGCCGGCAATCTCTGCAAAGAGGCAATGAAATTTAAATCAAAGGTAACATTTATATATGACGAGAAAAATGTAGCTAATGCAAAGAGTGTACTTTCAGTGCTTGGAGCATGCATAAAGTCAGGCGATGAGATAGAGCTTATCTGCAATGGCGAGGATGAGAGTGAGGCGCTTGAACACCTTATACAGTACATCAAGGATGGACTCGGAGAGTAGTACACAAGGAAACAGGTATACATGGAGAAACATATATGGAGAAGCTTTTAACCATAGTCGTTCCGGCTTACAATGTTGAAAAGTATATAAAGAACTGTCTTGACTCGTTTATAGATTTGTCTGTGCTCAGAAGTCTGGAGATACTCATAGTGGATGATGGTTCCACAGATTCCACAGCCAGCCTGGCACATACCTACGAGCAGAAATATCCATACAGCTTCAAGGTGCTCTCCAAGGAGAACGGAGGCCATGGATCTACCATCAACTATGCGATACCACGCGCAACAGGAAAGTATTTCAAGGTGGTGGATGGTGATGACTGGCTGGACAAGAGTCTTCTGCCACAATTTGTACAGCTTTTGAAGCACACGCACTCGGATGTCATATCAAATGACTTCAACCTGGTCGATGATAGGACAAAGAAGGTAACAAAGCGCAGAAAGGCAGTGTTCAACTCTTATCACTACAACAGGGAGTGGGGCTTTGCTGAGGCAGTCATGGACCCGCTGATCACTATACATTCCATGACCATCCGTACTGATGTATTGCAGAAGAATGATATTCGTGTGGATGAGCACTGCTTCTACGAGGACCAGGAGTATATACTCTACCCTATACCATATTGCACAAGCATCACGTTTTCACCTCTGCCGCTGTATCAGTACAGACTTGGAAGGAGTGGTCAGAGCGTGGACATAAAGATGATGATCAAGCGTCATGACCAGCACCTTAAGGTGCTTGATGCACTGTTTGAGTACAACAATGTGCATGGCAATCTGCAGACCTACAAGAAGCAGTACCTTGAGCGCGGCATAGCCGAGGCAGTCGATGATGAGTACCAGATATTTCTGGCAAAGGGCAATGATACAAGGAACGTTGAGCAGATGAAGAAGTTTGACGAGATGCTGCGTGAGGAGCATCCGGGAGTGTACCGGGCATGCAGCAGGAAGCAGATATGGCTCATTAGAAAAACTGATTTTAAAGCTTTTCCGATCGTAGCATGGTTTTATAGCAAGTTTAAGAAACAATTGATTTAAGGGTCTGGAGAAATCCAGACCTTTATCTGCATTATGATGAATAAAATGGTAAATTGCGATAAAAATATGTGACAAATCTCACTTGAGGCATATATAAGAAAGTGATAAAATATGGTACTGTGAGAATAATATAAAAATTAAGATAAAGAGGACAAAGATGAAGAAGAAAAGTATAAAACTCCTGGTAGTTTTGGCCTGTGTGCTTATGACGTTGGGAATGGCAGGCTGTGGAAAGAAAGCATACAAGACATTCCCTGAAAAGTACAAGCTTGCATCAGTTGATGTAGGTGGAATGACTGCTGACGAGGCAAAGAAAGCCATAAAGACTGCAGTAGGCAAGTATAAGATATCAGTGAAGCTTGACGATGCATCATTTGATATGACAGCTGAGGATTTGGGACTCAAGTACAATGACAAAGCAAATCTTCAGGAACTGATAAATGCGGCCAATAAGGATAAGGAACCGGAAAAGCAGGTGAAGCTTTTTAAAATGGACAAGTCTGATGAGTTGGAGACGGCTCTTGTAGACTCTTATATCACTGCAAAAACGCAGTCACAGTCTGATGCTGCGGCTCAGAGTGATACGGATACAGATGCAAATGATGACGAACAAAAGAAGGCTGCGACAGACACACAGACTTTTGATATAAGATCAATTGTGCCATATCGTGCTACAATAGCCTACAATGTAGATGCAGGACAATTTGAGGGTGTTGACGGTGTATCGGGAGATGCACCTGTATATGACAATGCAGCTGCAAATCTGACAAGCGCTGTAAAGGAGCTGAAGGATAAGGTAGAGCTTACATCCACAACAGGATATGTTGATGGAGAAAAGGCTACGGACAGCGAGCAGGTAAAGAATGCATTAAAAGAAGCTAATGCATATCTTGATGTGACGGTGACATGTAATTTCACACCGGCAACAGGTGAAGCTGCTACAGAGGCTGTAGGAAAGGATCAGATAGCCCAGTGGCTTATAGTGGGCAATGACGGATTGTCAGTTTCACTTGATGGTGAGAATATGGCTACATATTGCACAGAACTTGCAAAAAAGCATGATGTGTCAAAGAAGAAAACAGGACAGTTTAAGACAACAGGCGGAAGTATAATAAATGTGCCTGTAGCATCATCAGGACAGACTGTAGATGGAAACAAGCTGTATGAGGCGATTGCTGAGGCAATAAACAATAAAAAGTCTGCAACAGTGGAAGCAGTTTACAGTGAGGCAAAGGAAGAAGAAACAGGTGAATATGTCACATATGGTGGCAATTACTGTGAAGTGGATCTTACCAACCAGATGGTATATGTATACAAGAATGGAGAGCTTGTTGTATCAAGTCAGTGTGTTACAGGATGTATTTCAAAAGGACACGGAACACCTACCGGAGTGTATTCTATCTTCTCAAGAGATAAGGATAGATACTTAAGGGGAGACGGATATAAGTCATGGGTCAATTTCTTTATACCATTCAATGGTGGAATTGGATTCCATGATGCTTCGTGGAGAAGTACCTTCGGTGGAAATATCTACCTGTACAGCGGCAGCCATGGCTGCATAAATATGCCTTATTCAGCTGCAAAGAAGTTATATGAGAATGTAACATTAGATGAAAAAGTAATTGTATATGGTGGTGTTGACAAGGTGGCCGGCAAAGCACAGAGTCTTGGCGGAGCTGACTCTTATAATGTGACAGAAGGCGACGGGGCATTCAATCTCGGTGTGACAGCAGAGGATAATGCAAAGCTCACATACTCAAGTGATAATGAGGGTGTAGTGAGAGTGGATGAGAACGGTAATGTGACGATAGCAGGTGTCGGAACTGCAACAATCACTGTCAAGTCTGAGGCTACTACAAGCTATAAGGCCGGCAGCAAGACAATTACAATCACTGTAAATGCAAAGCCACAGCCAAACCAGACACCATCTGTGACAATAGGTTGCGGTAATAAAACTGTAACAGAGGGAGATGCACCATTTTCTCTCGGAGCAAGTGCTTCAAACGGAGCAGCGCTTTCTTACCAGTCAAGTGATCCTTCGATTGCGTCAGTAGATGGCGCCGGAAATGTGACCATTTACAGGGCTGGTAGCGTGCAGATTACAGCTATAGCAGGTGAAATGGCAGGCTGGAATAGCGCAAGCAGTTCAATAACCGTTACAGTAAATTCAAAACCACAACCACAGCCGGTGGCACCGACTGAACCATCAGAACAGCCACAGCACAACTAGAACAGCAACAATAGAACAGGAACAAATAAAATATAGCAAATGAAAATACAACAAAGAAAAGTGCCGTTTCCGGCACTTTTCTATTATATTGCATAATTATTTACAAAATATGACATATTCTTAATACTTTTTTTGTGACTTCTAAAAATAGACAAAAGAAATGAAGTGTAGTAATATAACATAGGATTAAACCGAAAAATAATGTTACAATATGTAAAGGGTAGGAAAATGGAAAACAACGAACCAATAAGAGATCAGGAAATTGAAATCGATTTAGTAGCGCTGTTTCACGAATTAGTGAAGCACTGGAAGGCACTTGTGGCATCAATGGTGCTTCTTGCAGCAGTATTTGGATTATACTCCAAGATTACTTTTGTACCTGAGTATGAGGCATCTGCAGAGATGTATGTACTGACCAAGTCTACTTCCATCACTAGTCTGGCTGATATTCAGGTAGGCTCGAGTCTGACAAACGACTATGAGTACGTTATCACAGGCAGGACAGTTTTATCACAGGTAATTGACAATCTGGATATGGACGAGACATATGAGCAGCTCAGTAAGAGGGTTTCGATAGAGAATCCGACAGATACACGTGTGCTCAAGATTGTGGTTACAGACACTGATTTAGAAGCTTCAAAAACAGTGGCAGATGAGATTGCAAAGGTTTCATCACAGTATATCGCTGATAATATGGATCAGTCACAGCCAAAGATTATCCAGACAGCATATGCTTCAAAGACACCGGTGAATAATAATATCCTTAAGAATACAGTTATAGGAGCTGTACTCGGACTGTTTCTTGCAGCCGGTATAGTTGTACTTGGATACATGCTTGACGATACAATTTCCAATGCAGATGATATGGAGACCAGAACAGGCCTCAAGGTGCTTGCATCACTTCCTGTTGATGAGACAGAGTATGATGGAGCCAAGACAAAGAGAAGAAAAAAGAAGAAAACTCAATCATCTAAATCAGACGATAGCAAGAGTAAGAAGAGGGCAGTTTAATGGAAACAGTAGTTATTAATCAGATAAAAGACCAGAGCTATACAATGAAGGAGTCTCTTCGAGCTCTTAAAACAAGCATCAGCTTTAGTGGAAAGGGTGTGAAGTCCATCCTCTTTACCAGCAGCGTGCCAAATGAGGGAAAGACAACCGTAGTTATGGATCTGGCTCGTTCGATGGCGGACTCTAAGAAGTCAGTCCTTGTAGTAGATACCGATATGCGTAAGTCAGTCCTTGTAGGACGACTCAGAGCGAAGGTGGAGAGTGGTGGAAAGATATACGGACTCTCACATTATCTCTCAGGTCAGGTATCTTTGGACAAAGTGATATATGCGACAAACATCAAGGGTGTGTTCATTCTTTTTGCAGGACATGAGGTACCAAATCCTACAGAGCTTCTTGAGACAGAAGAGTTTAGAGAGCTTATCGAGTTTGGAGAGAAAAATTTTGATTACGTGCTTGTCGATACACCTCCTACAGGAGCTGCGATTGATGCGGCCGTAGTTGGAAAGAATGTAGACGGAGCTGTAATAGTTGCAGCACAGAATGTCACAAGCAGCCGTGCAATCATCAATACAAAGCGCACGCTTGAGGACTCGGGAGTCAAGATATTAGGAGCAGTGCTCAATAAGTGTAAATTTGAAGAGTCTAAGTATGGTCATTATTATGGAAACTACTATGGTAATTACTATGGCAATTATTATGGCAGGGATGAGGACGAAAAGTAACAGGCACAGACATAGATGAATGACGGAGAATAGTGCAGATGAAAAAAAAGAAAAGTATAATTATTACGGCAGTAATTATTGTACTTGTTGCTATTATAGCAATAGTACTTGTAAAGATTAACAGCAGTAATGTCAGTAATAAAGAAAATAAAAACTTCAAAGCAGATACAGAGAATGGTATAGTAAGCGAAAACAGTCAGAATGCCACAGAAGATAGTTCATCATCTACTACTGGAACAGAGGATTTTGCTATATTTGGTGTTGACAGCCGTTCTGATCAGCTTGATAAAGGAACAAGATCAGATTCAATTATGATTGTCAGAGTGAATCATGATGCAAAGACGGTTAGGATTGTGTCAATATTCAGAGATTGTATGATGAATATTGATGGACATGGATATCAGAAGGTGACACATGCACATGCTTTTGGAGGACCAAAGCTGGCTGTAGGGACATTGAATGAGAATCTTGATCTTAATATAAAGCATTATGTGACAGTGAATTTTAGTTCAGTAGGGGATATTGTCGATGAAGTTGGCGGTATAGTGCAAGAACTTGATGATGAAGAGGTGAAGGCTATTAATGGATGTATAACAGAAGTTAATGGTATTAGAGGTACTAATTCATCACAGATTACAAAAGCAGGCACATATACGCTCGATGGCACGCAAGCGGTAGCATATTCACGCATCAGACATGCATCAGGTGGTGATTATAAGAGAGCTGAGCGACAGAGAACTGTGCTTTTTAAGGTGTTTGAGTCGGCAAAAAAAATGAATATGGCTTCTAAAATCAAGGTTGTTTCTGATTTGATAGGCAAAGTAAATACGGATTACCAGACTGATGAAATTTTATCAATTTTTAAGAATCTATCAGAATATACTATAGAAGATTCTACAGCTTATCCACAGGTGTTCTATGGTGGAACGGTTGAAGGTGCATGGGTAGAAGTACCTACATCATTGTGTGATATGGCGACAGGTATTCATAAATTTCTGTATGGGGATGACAGCTATACACCTTCAGCAACGGTGACGGAATATAGTAATACAATGTCAGGAAAAGTAAGTGGGCCAAATAATGATTTGACAAATACAAATTTTGGAGATTGATATGAACTTCAGGAAAAATGGTGACAAATATCTTATCACAGTCGAGGTTTTAGCGCTTATAGTAGTACTTGTACTTGGGGTACTGCATTTTATAATGCCGGGGGATGTGAGAGAAAAGAAAATTGGTAACAATAATTCGATAGCTAAGGATGCGACAGAGGATGCAACACAATCCGTTAATGATGATACATCAGTAGATGCAGATGTAACAGTTGCACCTTTTACTCCAACGGATTCGGTAAAGTCAAAAATTGATTCTATGACTACTGAACAGAAAGTAGCGCAGTTGTTCATTACCAGACCAGAGGAAATTACAGGTGTGGGCACATTTACGCAGGCTGGAAAGAAGACAAAATCTGCATTGGAAGAGTATCCAATAGGAGGATTGATTTTCCGACAGGAGAATTTTTTGGGTGAAGAATCAACAAAAATAATGATGTCCAATCTTCAAGCTTATGCGCAGGAAAAAAATGGAGTAAATATGTTTTTGGCTGTTGATGAGGAAGGTGGGGATAGAGCTCCGTTGGCGAATGGTCATGCATATGAAGTACAGCCGGTTCCTTCAACACTTGGAACAGCCGATGCTGCGGGGAAGAGTGCATCTACAATAGCATCCTATATGACTAAAAATGGTCTGAATATGAATCTGTCTCCAACAGCTGATGTGGCATATGGAGACAATTCTGAAAATGATACATATGCATTTGGTAGTGATTCTGCGACAGTTGGAGATTGTGTTGCAACAGAAGTAAGTAGTTTTAACAGTGCAGGAATATACTCTGTAGCTAAATGCTTTCCGGGAAAAGGTAAAGCTACAAGTGACAGCACAACAGGAATGTTGTGGATGACAGATAAGCTTGAGGATCTTGAGGGCTCTGATTTTACATCTTATAAGAAAGCTATAGATGCAGGGGCACCGGTACTCATGATTGGTAATATACTTTGCCAGAGTGTAACGGGAGAAGAGACTACGCCATGTTCGCTTTCTTCAAAAGCAGTCGCTTATGTGAGAAATTCTATGGGATTTCAGGGTATACTTATGACTGATGATTTGTCAGATACTTCACTGAATAAGGTTTATTCCCAGGATCAGGCAGCAATAGAAGCAGTGAAAGCTGGTATGAATATGATTTTTGTTTCAACAGGATTTGAAGGCAGCTATAATGCAGTACTCACAGCAGTAAATAATGGTGATATTAGTTCTGAGCAACTTGATGACGCTGTTGCCAGAATTTTGACAACTAAAGGAATTTAATAATAATACCCGGAAATTTGGCTTTATTTAAAATAATGCTAAATTTTCCGGGTATTTATGTTGTTTGAAATATATATGTTACATTAATTAGAACCAGTTCATTATTATAAAATAGATTATATTTTATCTATGTAGAATTGGTGATACCATTCAGCAAATCTTCTAAGACCGATTCGGAGTGGTGTATTTGGTTTAAAACCATAATCCCTCTCTAGAGGCGTAGTGTCAGCATATGTTACAGGTACATCTCCGGGCTGCATTGGTACGAGCTTTTTGTGGGAGTCAAAGTCATAATCCTTTGGCAGAACATTAGCTGTCGTCAGTTCTTCCTGAAGTATAGTAACAAAATCCAGCAGATTTTCAGGATTGCTGTTTCCTATATTATATATAGCATATGGAGGAATTGGGAGCCCGTCTTCACCGTTTTTCTTTTCTGGTGCACCCTGCATAATACGTTTAACTCCCTCGACAATGTCATCGATATATGTGAAATCTCGCTTACAATTTCCATAATTGAATATCTGTATAGTTTCACCTTTGAGAAGCTTGTCTGTGAATCCGAAATAAGCCATATCGGGTCTTCCGGCTGGTCCATATACGGTAAAGAATCGAAGACCTGTTGATGGGATATTATATAGTTTACTATAGGCGTGTGCCATTAGCTCATTGGACTTTTTTGTTGCTGCATAAAGTGAAACGGGATTATCAACCTTGTCGTCGGTACTGTAAGGAACATTTTTATTTGAACCATAGACAGATGACGATGAAGCATAAACTAAATGTTCTACACCTGTTTTGTTATTGTTATAGCTATGTCGACAGGCTTCAAGGATATTATAAAAGCCAATCAGATTACTTTGAATATAAGCATCAGGGTTAGTAATGCTGTAACGTACTCCGGCCTGAGCTGCAAGATTGACAACGATAGCAGGATTGTATTCTGCGAATATGTGGTCAATAAGGCTTTTATCTGAGATATCACCTTTAATAAAAGTATATGCGCTGTCTACATGATTTTTTGCACATTTCTCAATTTCTGATAATCGCCATTGCTTTATACTGACATCATAGTAGTTGTTCATATTGTCGATTCCAACTATATTGACAGATGACTGGGTTTTTAATAGCTCCAGTATCAAGTTACTGCCAATGAATCCGGCAGCTCCTGTTACTAGAATGGTTTTGTTTTGTAATATAATTTTTTGCATTGTTCTCCTCCGTTAGACTTTTGATTAGTCGCGTCTGAATATATCCCTTGTGTAAACTTTGGCAGATACATCGTCCAGACAGGAATCATATCGGTTTGCAATAATAGAATTGGACATTTTTTTGAATTCATTCAGATTATTTACAACCTCTGAGCCGAAGAATGTTTCTCCATCCTTGAGAGTTGGCTCATATATGATAACAGTAGCACCTTTGGCTTTAATTCGTTTCATAACACCTTGTATTGAAGATTGGCGGAAGTTATCAGAATTTGATTTCATGGTCAGTCGGTACACACCAACGACTACCTTTTTTTCTTTTGTTAAATCCCACTCACTGTTAGCTTCATATGCACCGGCAAGCTCTAATACACGGTCGGCAATAAAGTCTTTTCTTGTTCTGTTACTTTCAACAATAGCACTCATCATATTCTGAGGTACATCGTTATAATTTGCTAGGAGCTGTTTAGTGTCCTTAGGCAGGCAGTATCCGCCGTATCCAAAGGATGGATTATTATAGTGTGTGCCGATACGAGGATCAAGACATACTCCGTTTATGATTGCCTGAGTGCTTAGACCTTTAAGCTCCGCGTATGTGTCAAGCTCATTGAAATATGACACACGGAGAGCAAGATATGTGTTTGCAAATAGTTTAACGGCTTCGGCTTCTGTAAATCCCATGAAAAGAGTGTCAATATTTTCTTTGATAGCTCCCTGCTGTAAAAGTGCAGCAAAATCCTGAGAGGCTTTCTTTAGTTTATCGTCTTTTAAGTCTGTAGAAACGATGATGCGACTTGGATAGAGATTATCATATAAAGCCTTTGATTCTCTAAGAAATTCAGGGCTGAATATGATGTTTCGGGTATTATATTTTTTCCTGACTGATTCGGTATAGCCGACAGGAATAGTTGATTTTATGACCATGATGGCATTAGGGTTTACATCGAGAACAAGTTCAATAACGGCTTCAACAGCAGAAGTGTCAAAATAGTTCTTTTTGCTGTCGTAATTGGTAGGTGCAGCAATGACCACGTAGTCAGCATTTTTATAAGCTGCTTTTCCGTCAAGGGTGGCAGTGAGATTGAGTTCCTTTTCTGATAAATATTTTTCTATATATTCATCCTGAATAGGTGATTTTCGATTGTTAATCATATCAACTTTTTCGGGAATGATATCTACTGCAGTGACATGGTTGTGTTGTGCAAGAAGTGTGGCAATGGAAAGACCTACGTATCCGGTGCCGGCAACTGCAATGTTGAGAGGTGCAGGACTTTGAAGCTTATTGCTTTTGGCATCGGTAAACACGTCATCTAAATCAAAGCCAAGTGCATCACCAAGAGCTTCAAGCTGTGGAATAAGCGGGAGATAATCCTGCTGTTCAAGTCTGCTGAGCTGAGCCCGATTGATGCCGGTCATATCAGATAACTGTTTTTGTGTCATATTAAGCTCTTTGCGTTTAGATGATACTATTTGCGCTAAGAGGGAAGGTGATAGTTTTTTCATTTTAATCCTCCGTTTATAATGGTTTTAATATGTGCTGTATATTTGATAATATAATTGCTGTTTAAAACATAATACATGATAATGTTAATTAAAATAACACTAATGCATATATGTGTACAATAAGAAAAATTGTATTAATAATACCACTGAACAGATAATAAAGCAATAATAAAAGCTGAATTAAAATATAATTGTCAAAAATCAAAAGAATAGCAGTAAAAAATGTTAATATAAATAACATGTAAAAGCGTTAATATTATGGAATTTATTCATTTTTATTGTTATACTATATTATATGGATATATATCAGATTTGGGTCACGCACAATCCTGCTTGGACCCGGCGGGAAATCATATTTTTTGTGGTTGTATTTACTATTGTTACAATTATTGAAGCAGGACAGGTACACAGACACAGGGTAAAGGTGTATCAAGCAATTGCATCGTTACTTTTGTTGGCATTTATAGCAATTGTATATGCCTCAACCGTGTTTACACGTAATCCGATGCCATATGCCAGGTACAAGCTTGAATTGTTCTGGTCATACAAATATATTTTAAATGGAAATATGTATTACGCTAGGGAATGCTTCCTGAATTTTTTATTGTTGATGCCGGTTGGATTATTGCTTCCATATGTGTTTGATAGAAAAATAAGCTGGTGGAAGGGCTTATTATGTGGCATTATACTATCCGGGGGAGTAGAGGTTTTACAATTGATACTGAGAAGAGGACTGTTTGAATGGGATGACATATTTCATAATAGTATGGGATGTATGTTTACAACAATGATTAGTAGCTGCGTTTATGGTACTATATCAAAGTTTTTTAGTAAAAATAAATAAAATTGTGCAGGGTGTATACAAAACAGTGAAAAAACTAACAAAATTTTGTGTGGGGGGGTAGACAAGGAATAGTCTGTTATTGTAATATTACTAAGGTGTGTATTTAGATATATTTTACATTATATGATAAAGAGGATTATGAAAGATGAAACAAATGAAAAGCAAGGGGTTTATGGGGCTTGAACATTGGAAATTGATTGCGCTATATTTATTGATTTATGATATTGTCACAATTAATCTTTCTTATTTTATCGGATTATGGCTTCGTTTTGATTTGCAGTATTCAAAAATACCTTCAGAGTATCTTATGGCATTTATTGAATTTGCGCCATTTTATACAGCTTTTTCTATAATAATATTCTATATGATGCATATGTATAACAGTTTATGGCGTTTTGCAAGTTTTAATGAGCTGACATCAATAATGATGGCAACTGTTGTTACAGGAACCGCTCATGTTGTGGGAATAACATTGTTTGTACGACGGATGCCGATTGCTTATTATGTTTTTGGAATATGTGCGCAGTTTATTTTTACAACCGGTATTCGATTTGGATATCGTTTTGTAAATCTCGAAAGAGCAAGACGTGAAAAAACCGAGAAGTCAGCGCATGTGAAGCATCATGTGATGGTTATAGGTGCAGGTGCTGCCGGTATGACAGTTCTTAGGGAATTGCATAATTCAAGAGAGCTTACTTCACGAGCTTGTTGTGTAATTGATGATAATCCTAATAAGTGGAATCGTTTTATAGAAGGCACACCTATAGTTGGTGGCAGAGATACAATTCTTGAGAATGTTGAAAAATATGATATAGATACAATTATGCTTACTATGCCTTCGGCATCGGCGAAAGATAAGCGTGATATCCTTAATATATGCAAAGAAACTCATTGCGAGCTCAAGAGCCTGCCGGGGATTTACCAGTTGGCAAATGGTGAGGTCCTTCTTTCAAAGATGAAAAGCGTTGCTATTGAGGATTTGCTGGGAAGAGATCAGATTAAGGTTGATATGGCTGAGATTTTTAATCAGCTCAAGGGTAAGACTATCCTTGTTACAGGAGGAGGCGGTTCCATTGGAAGTGAGCTCTGTCGTCAGATTGCAGCCCATGAGCCAAAGCAGCTTATTATCTTTGATGTATATGAGAACAATGCATACGAGATTGAGCAGGAACTCAGACGAAAGTATAAGGATAGATTGAATTTAGTCGTTTTGATAGGATCTGTCCGTGATACAAGACGAATTGACATGGTATTTGAAAAGTTCAGACCTGATATCGTATATCATGCGGCAGCGCACAAGCATGTACCATTAATGGAAACCAGTCCTAATGAGGCTATCAAGAATAATGTTGTGGGTACCTATAAGACAGCGTATGCTGCATTGAAATATGGTGCTCAGAAGTTTGTGTTAATTAGTACTGATAAGGCAGTTAATCCAACTAATATAATGGGTGCCAGCAAGAGGCTTTGTGAGATGGTTATTCAGAGCATGGATGTTATCAGCAGAACAGGCAAAAACAATCTTCTTCCGCTGTTACACGCTCATAGGGATGTAGATGATCCTATGGACAGAGCAGATGTTGGGGTTGGAAATGATGTACAGGAGAATACAGTTAGTAAAGCTAAGAATCGTACACAGTTTGTTGCAGTTCGTTTTGGTAATGTGCTTGGAAGCAATGGCTCGGTAATCCCGCTCTTTAAGAAACAGATTGAAGCAGGCGGACCTGTAACAGTTACACATCCTGATATAGTACGTTATTTCATGACAATTCCGGAGGCTGTCAGCCTTGTGCTTCAGGCCGGTACATATGCAGCCGGTGGAGAAATATTTGTATTAGATATGGGTGAACCGGTAAAGATAGACTCACTTGCACGAAACCTTATAAAGTTATCAGGATTTGAACCTGATGTAGATATAAAAATCAGTTATTCGGGACTTCGCCCTGGTGAGAAGCTTTACGAGGAGAAGCTTATGGCAGAGGAAGGTCTTAAGAAAACAGATAATGACCTGATTCATATCGGACAGCCGATACCATTTGATACTGGAAAATTCCTTGGACAGCTTGAAACATTGGCAACAGAGAGCTATGAAAACAGTGATCATATAGTTGAGCTTGTAGAAAGCATTGTGACTACTTTCCATCCGGTTGGGGCACATCCTACGGGGCATGAAGTGTAGTCTATAGTATATTTTGCAATAATAATATATTAAGATATATTTAAAACGTGGTACATCTTATTGTACTGCGTTTTTTTAAATGTTATACTAAATAAGTTTAATGGAAATATAAAATATGGTTGCGAAAGGAAATAACAAATGACTAAAAAAAGTAAAAGAACAAAGTGGATTGTTTTTGCAGGAATAATGCTTATAATACAACTTATAGCAGAAATTGTTTTAATTTGTATGACATTAAAAACAAAAATGCTACCTCAAAAATATATTATATTAGTTACTATAGGACTGATTTTTGTTGAATTTATAGTTTTTTTATTGATATATGTTGGACAGAATAGGAAAAAAATAAAAGGAACTGCTTTTTTTAGACGAATAATAGGAACTGTTCTTTCGACAGTAATGATATTTTGTTGTGTATTAGGAACGTATGCGCTTAATAGAGGCATGGGAACACTTAATAGGGTAACAGACAGCAAAAAAGTTGAGGAAGACAAAGTGGCTGTTTATGTTATGGATAATGATTCAGCACAAACTATATATGATGCAAAGAAATATAAATTTGCATATACGAAATCATATGGTTATGAAGATACAAAAAAGGCGATAGAAGATATTAATGAAAAGATTGATGATGAAATTGACAAAAAATCATATGCATCAGCAGTTGAAATGGTAGAGGCTCTGTATAGTGGAGAAACAAAAGCTATGATACTTAACTGTTCATATGAATCGGTTATCACCGACGTAGAAGGATATGAAGATTTTAGTAGTAGAACACGCATAATATATGAGTACACAAGAACTTATGAGGTAGATAATAATTCTGAAAGTGAACAGAAAGATAATGATATTGATAATGATATTGATGTTACAGAGGATGCGTTTATTGTATATATCAGTGGATCTGATACTAGATCAAAAAAACTAACAAAAAGTCGCAGTGATGTAAATATTTTGGCTATAGTTAATCCTAAAAATCATCAGATTTTACTATTGAATACACCACGTGATTATTATGTGGAGCCTTCAATTGCACCAGGGGAAAAGGATAAACTTACTCACTGTGGATTATATGGTATAGATTGTTCGATGGATACATTAAAAAATTTATATGATTTAAATGAAATAAATTATTATGGTCAGATTAACTTTACGGGGTTTGAAACATTGGTTGATGAGATTGGAGGTATTACAATTAATTCAGATTCATCTTTTCAATCTACATTATATCCACAATATAAATTTGTTAAAGGGGAGAATGATGTAAAAGGTGAGAAAGCGTTGGCATTTGCAAGAGAAAGATATGCGCTTGGAGATGGCGATAATGCCAGAGGTCGTCATCAGATGGAAATAATTAAAGCTGTAATTGAAAAGATGACGAATTCAACAGCTCTTCTTACGAATTATTCCGGCATTATGGATAGCTTAGAGGGAATGATTTCAACAGATTTTGCCAGTGATGATATTTCAGCTCTTATAAATAAGCAACTTTCAGATGGTGGCACTTGGGATATTAAGACATTTGCTACCGAGGGCGAGGGAGCTAGTAAAAAGACATATTCAATGCCAACTCAGAGAGCGTATGTATGCGTACCTGATGAGAGCAGTGTGCAACAGGCTAACCAGCTTATAAAGAAAGTAATGAATGGTGAGATGATTTCTGATGATGATTTAAAGATTACACAAAAAGGAGATTAGAGGAATATGTCAAATTGTTTCAATCCAGCAAATATTCTTTTGCCAAACGATGGTATAGATATGGAAAAATGGTCAGTTATCGCCTGTGACCAGTTCACAAGTCAGGCTGATTATTGGGATGCGGTGGAAAAGCATGTGGCTGATGCACCGTCAACACTTAATGTGGTGTTTCCCGAAATATATCTGGGAACAATTGAGAATCAGGAGAATGATTGCAATTCGTCAGGGGCTGGTGTCAAAAATGACAAAGAAACCGGCAGGAAAACAAAATATGCTTCAATGACAGATGATGAGAGAATCAAATATATCAATACCACTATGGATACATATCTCACAGATGGAACCTTAAAGCAAGCGGTGGCAGATGGCTACGTGCTTGTTGAGCGTACTACGAAGTCAGGGGTGCGTCTTGGAATAGTAGGACTTATTGATCTGGATGACTATGATTTCGACCCGAAAAAGAAGACTCTCATCAGAGCAACAGAGGGAACAGTAATCTCACGTATACCTCCGAGAGTGAAAATAAGAGAGAATGCAGCTATTGAGCTGCCACATGTTATGCTGCTTGTTGATGATCCTATAGACAGACAAAAGATTGATGGGTACCAGGGTGCTACACAGGAAGATGCAGTAAATATAGCAGCTGTAAAGCATGGAATAATCGAGTATGTGTATGCTATCAGGGATACTCTTCGTAAGCTTTACGATACAGACCTTATGCAGGGTGGCGGACATATCCGCGGCTATGCTGTCGAGGGTGAGGCAGCAAAGCAGGTGACAGAGGCATTTGCAGCAAAACAGAATAGCTGTGGAGGCTTTTTGTTTGCAGTAGGTGATGGAAACCATTCCCTTGCAACAGCGAAGACCTGCTGGAAAAATATCAAAAAATCAGGAAAATTCACAGAGGAGCAGTTGAAAAACCATCCTGCAAGGCATGCTCTTGTGGAAATCTGTAATCTGCACAGTGAGGCACTTGCGTTTAAGCCTATTCACAGACTGCTTACAAATGTTGATGTAAAGGACATGCTGTCGTTTTTCGAAACTGAAATCACAAAACAAGGACTTGAGAGAGCTGAGGGCGATGAGATAGTATTTGAGTATGTTGAATCAGGCGCTACCGCGATAAAGAATTCCGGAATTAATATCACAAATAGAGGTGACCGCCTCCCGGTTGAGATACTCCAAGGGATTTTAGATAAGTATATTGAGACACATGACAATGTGGAAATAGACTATATCCATGGTGATGAGGCACTTCACGGACTGGTTAAGGAGACTAAGGGATGTGGCATTTTTCTTCAGTCGATAGACAAAAGCACATTGTTCCCTGCAATCAATGCGGGCGGGGTGCTGCCTAGAAAGACATTCTCAATCGGAGAAGCGAATGAGAAGAGATATTATATTGAGTGTCATAAGATATCTATGTAGCTTTGATTTATATACATATGTTAATTTTATCATATTTAGGGAAAATCTTCTTTTAGTATTATAATTATTTAACAAATAATGTTATTTTACTACACAAAGATATTTATTAAGTGTATAATAATACAAAAATAAATTTCACAAGGGGAAAACAATGGGAAAATACTTTGGAACAGACGGCTTCCGTGGAGAAGCTAATGTCAATTTAACAGCAGAGCACGCATATCAGATTGGTAGATTTTTAGGCTGGTATTATGGAGAGCTTAAGAAGCAGAAGCAGCTCGACGAGCCGGCAAAGATAGTTATAGGAAAGGATACAAGACGTTCAAGCTACATGTTTGAGTATTCACTTGTATCAGGACTTACAGCATCGGGAGCAGATGCATATCTATTACATGTTACCACAACTCCATCAGTGGCATATGTAGCCAGAACCGATGATTTTGACTGTGGTATTATGATTTCAGCAAGCCACAATCCATACTATGATAACGGAATCAAGCTTATCAACAGCAATGGAGAGAAGATGGATGAGGAGACAATTCTCCTTGTCGAGGACTATATAGACGGCAAGCTCCGCCTGTTTGGTCAGGAGTGGAAGGAACTGCCTTATGCACATAAGGATGCTATCGGATGTACAGTGGACTATGTGGCAGGCCGTAACCGTTACATGGGATATCTCATCTCCCTCGGAGTGTATTCGTTCAAGGGCATGAAGGTAGGTCTTGACTGTGCCAACGGAAGCTCATGGAACATGGCAAAGTCTATTTTTGAGGCACTCGGAGCAAAGTGCTATGTTATCAACAATGAGCCAAATGGTCTAAACATCAACAATAATGCAGGTTCTACACATATTGAGGGCTTACAGAAATATGTAGTGGACAATGGTCTTGATGTAGGCTTCGCATATGATGGCGATGCTGACAGATGCCTCTGTGTAGACGAGCTCGGAAATGTAATCACAGGAGACCATATCCTTTACATTTATGGAAAGTACATGAAAGAGAGAGGAAAGCTCGATAACAATACTGTTGTCACAACAGTTATGTCAAACTTTGGACTCTACAAGGCGCTTGATGAGCTTGGAATCGGCTACGCAAAGACTGCAGTAGGTGACAAATATGTATATGAGTACATGCAGCAGAATGGCTGCCGCATCGGGGGAGAGCAGTCCGGTCATATCATTTTCTCTAAGTATGCATCAACAGGTGATGGTATCCTGACCAGCCTTAAGATGATGGAGGTCATGATGGCAAGAAAACAGAAGATGAGCCAGCTCTGCGAGGGGCTTAACATCTACCCACAGGTGCTTCAGAATGTGCGTGTGGCTGACAAGGCCAAGGCACTTGCAAATCCAGAGGTTCAGGCGGCTATTGACCAGGTTACTGCAGAGCTTGGCGATACAGGACGTATACTTGTGCGTGAGTCAGGTACAGAGCCTGTTATCCGTGTCATGGTTGAGGCAGAGAGCGAGGAAATCTGCCAGAAATATGTGGATATGGTCGTTGCAAAATTAAAATAATTCAAAGATAATGTCTTTATATGTTCAATTTACTAAAGCTGTGTGGGATACAACATACAGCTTTATAATTTTTTTTGTGTGGGGAGTGATTTTAAATGCTTAATATGGAAAAAAATAAGATAAGCATTGTGGTACCATGCTTTAACGAGAAAGAGGCTCTGCCTCTTTTTTATAATAAAATAACTCAGGTGTTTAATCAGATGAGTCAAGAGAGTGAGACAGCGGGATTCTCATATGAACTGATTATAGTGGATGATGGCTCTATGGACGGGACGCTCGATGTTGCAAAGGAGCTTGCCGTAAATGATTCCGGTGTGAAATACATATCCTTTTCACGCAATTTTGGCAAGGAGGCAGCCATGTATGCAGGCTTGCAGCATGCGGTGGGGGAATATGTGGCAATAATGGATGCAGATCTTCAGGATCCCCCGGAAATGCTTCCGAAGATGTATCAGGTTCTTATCAAAGAGGGCTATGATGCAGTAGGCACGAGAAGGGTGACAAGAAAGGGCGAACCACCGATTAGATCTTTTTTTGCCAGAAAGTTCTATAGGCTGATGAGTAAGATTTCAAAGGCAAATATGGTTGATGGGGCACGTGACTACAGGCTGATGAACAGGAAATATGTGGATGCACTGCTGTCGCTTAAGGAATACAACAGGTTTTCAAAGGGACTGTTTGGCTGGGTAGGCTTTAAGGTGAAGTGGCTTGAGTTTGAGAATGTAAACAGGGTGGCAGGTGAGACAAAATGGTCATTCTGGCAGCTTTTTTTGTATAGCCTTGACGGAATAGTGGCATTTTCCAACGCGCCGCTATACATCGCATCCATAGCAGGAGTGTTCAGCTTTATTGTTGCGATAGCAGCTATGCTTTTTATCATAATAAGAAGACTTGTGTTTGGTGATCCGGTAGCAGGCTGGGCATCAACGGTGGTCATCATTCTTTTTATCGGTGGTATACAGCTTCTTAGCATAGGGATACTTGGACTGTATCTGTCAAAGCTTTATCTCGAGGCAAAGGACAGACCGATATATTTAATAGGAGAATCAAATATAGAAAAAACTACAGAAAAAAATTAAGGCTTTCTTAAGAATTCTTAATTCGATAGCACATGACATTTTTTTCGGATGTTATGTGCTATAATTTTTTTGGCAACGTTTATTAATGCATGAAAGAGGACTAAGATGAAAAACGTACTGGAGTGGCTTGAGGCCACAGTAGAAAAATACCCTGACAAGCCTGCATTTTCAGATACTGAAAGCAGCATTACATTTAGGCAGGTGTATGATATAGCAAGAAATACAGGAGCATATCTGGTAGAACAGCTTGGAGTGGACAGAACCCCTGTTGCAGTATTTGCCGGAAGGAGAATGGTGACACCGGCATACTTCCTGGGAGTGGCATATGCAGGCAGACCGTATGCGCCGATTGATGCATCGCTTCCTGACAAGAGAATTGAGAAAATTCTTGAAAATCTGTGCCCAAGGGCTATTGTTGCGGACAGGGAAAGTCGTGAGCATGTGGAGAGCATAGTGGATGAGCTGGCAAAGACAGAAGGCTTCGATAGACCGCAGATATTTATTGCTGAGGATATATCGCGCTTCGAGCAGATGGCGTGCGCTGATAGTAATTGCAAAATCAGTGAATCAGCAGGAGACGCTGTGACGGATAGTGAGAACGATATGCTCGCAACAGTCCGCAGGCAGATGTCCATGACAGATCCGCTGTATATTATCTACACGTCAGGCTCCACCGGCAATCCAAAGGGAGTCATGACATCACATCTGTCACTCATGACATACATCAACGCTTACTGTGATGTAATGCATATAGAGGAAAGTGATGTGCTGGGCAATCAGTCACCGCTTGATTATATTGCGGCAATCAGGGACATTTATCTGCCGCTAAAGACCGGTTGCAGCACAGCTATTATCCCGAAAGAGTATTTCATGGAGCCAAATGCCTTGTTTGATTACATGAATGATAAGAAGGTCAGCAGTGTCGGCTGGAGTGTTTCGGCATTTACCATCCTCACATCGCTTGGAGCATTTGAGGAAGTAGGGCTTAAGAGTCTTAGAAAAATCTGCTTCTCAGGCTCAGTGATGCCGTGCAGGGTGCTCAGGAAATGGCAGGAAAATCTGCCGGAAGCACATTTTGTGAACCAGTATGGACCGACAGAGGCCACAGCATCATGCACATACTATAGCGTGGATAATACAGTGGAAGATGACGAGGTGCTTCCTATAGGAAAAGCCTATGACAATTACAGGGTTTTCCTGATAGATGAGCATGGAAATGAGCCGGCTGTCGGAGAACAGGGAGAGATATGCGTATGTGGACCAATCCTGGCGTTGGGTTATTATAATGATCCGGAGAGGACAGCCGCGGCATTTACACTCAATCCACTCAACAAGGCTTATCCTGAGCGGATGTACCGCACAGGGGATTACGGAAGGCTTGATGAGGACGGCATACTTCATTTCTGTGGACGTATGGACCGCCAGATAAAGCACATGGGACACCGTGTGGAGCTTGATGAGGTGGAGCATGCCGCCAATGTGGTCGAGGGAGTCGCAGAAAGCTGCGTTATATATAATAAAGCAAAAGAGGTGCTGATACTTTTCTACACAGGTGACTGTGACAGGAGAAGCCTTGCGCTGGCGCTGAGGGACGAACTCCCGGGCTTTATGGTGCCAAGGAAAATCAAGAAGCTGGAGCAGCTTCCTAAGCTTCCAAACGGAAAATATGATATGAAAAAACTGGAGGAAATGTAAAATGAGAGACACAATTTTAGAGATTTTAGAGGAATTAAGACCGGATGTGGATTTTGAGAAGGAGACAAAGCTCATCGATGACAAAATTCTTGAGTCATTTGATATAGTTTCACTCGTATCGGAGCTTACTGATGAGTTTGACATCACAATCAGACCAAAGGATCTGGTTCCTGAGAATTTCAACTCAGTAGATGCAATAGAGAAGCTTGTGAAAGAGCTTGTGGAGGAATAAAGCATATGAGACAGACACCGTACTATGTATTTGATACGGACGAGTTTGCAAAGAGAGCAGCCATGATAAGGGCTGCTCTTGATTGTAAAGGAGGACGTAGGATACCACTTTGTTTTTCGATAAAGGCAAATCCGTTTCTGCTTCACAGGCTGCCGGAGGGCTTAGACCATGTGGAGGTGTGCAGCCCGGGAGAGCTTGAGATATGTATAGCACTGGGCGTGAAGCCGGAGAGCATCATCTATTCAGGTGTGATGAAGGAAAAATGCGATATAGAGCGAGCAGTTTCATATGGCGCCGGCATACTGACCTGTGAAAGCATAAGACATGCGACGCTTATATCAGAGGTGATGCTTGAATGTATGTCTGAAGGCGCGCAGGAAGCCGGATTGGTCGAAAAGAAGGCACATGTCATACTGCGCCTGACAAGTGGCAACCAGTTTGGCATGTCGCTTGAGAATATTGAATATATCATTTCGCATCCGGATGAGTTTAAGGGCATTGAGGTAATGGGCATCCACTACTATTCCGGCACACAGAAGAGTCTGCGTAAAATAAATAAGGACTTGGAAAAAATAAAGTCTGCACTGACTGGATTAAAAGAAAAATACGGCTTTGAGCCACAGCTTGTAGAGTATGGCCCGGGACTTTGCGTGGAGTATTTCGAGGATGACTGGCAGGAAAAGGAAAAACAATCACTTGATGAGGCAGCAGAGGTGCTTAGAGAATTTGCCGAGGAATATCCGCTTGGAATTGAGATGGGACGTTTCCTCGCAGCCTCATGCGGTAAATACTACACACAGGTAAAGGACTTAAAATCGACAGGCGATGCCAATTATGCGATTCTGGATGGAGGAATCCACCATCTGAATTACTTCGGACAGAGGATGGCTATGCAGGTGCCGCCGATTAGGGTATATGGTGGTGAAGTATCAGAAAATGAAGAAAAACCCGGTGTGGAATTAACACAATTGCCGGAAACAGACTATACGCTCTGCGGAAGCTTATGTACAGTGGCAGATGTGCTGGTACGCGAGGTGAAGCTTAAGAAGCTTGAGCTTGGCGATGTTCTTGAGTTCGGGCACTGTGGCGCATACTCGGTGACAGAAGCACCGGTGCTATTTCTTTCTAGACAGCTTCCGGCTATATATGCATATTCGAAGGAGTATGGATATGAGTGCCTTAGGGAGCATATTCCTGCGGCTGAGATAAATCTGGCCGGAAAAAAATAATGTAAATAAAACCGCCCGTGGCAAATATGCTATGGGCGGTTTTGTATGACATAAACAAAGCATTTTGTGGGAAGCCTGACTATTAGCCAAGCTCCTTCTCACACATATCAAGTACAGAAGCGATGGTAGTATCCATATCATAGTACTTGTACTCGCCGAGACGACCACCGAATATAACACCGGTCTCCTTATCGGCAAGCTCCTTGTACTTGGCGTAGAGCTGTCCGTTTTTCTCATCGTTTACAGGGTAGTAAGGCTCATCACCGGCCTTCCACTCAGAAGAGTACTCACGGCTGATAATAGTCTTTGGCAGATCATTGCCATCCTCATCCTTGCCGAACTCGAACCACTTGTGCTCGATGATACGTGTCCATGGAGTCTCACGGTCAGTATAGTTGACAGCGGCATTGCCTTGGAAGTTAGGAATATCGAGGGTCTCATTCTCAAAGCGCACTGAGCGGTATTCCAAAGTACCTAGCTTAAAGCCAAAGTATGCGTCAATCGGACCCGTGTATACAATCTTTTCAGCAAAAGAATCAAGCTCAGCCTTGCGCTCAAGATAGTCGGTATTCAGTCTGACCTCAATGCCGTCGAGCAGATTTTCAACCATCTTGGTGTAGCCACCGATTGGAATACCCTGGTAAAGAGCATTGAAATAATTGTTGTCAAAGGTAAGTCTAACAGGAAGACGCTTTATGATGAAAGCCGGAAGCTCCTTACAATCACGCCCCCACTGTTTCTCAGTGTAGCCCTTCACGAGCTTCTCATAGATATCACGGCCAACGAGTGAGATAGCCTGCTCCTCGAGATTTTTTGGCTCGCCGGTGATTTCCTTTTTCTGCTCCTCAATCTTTGCAGCAGCCTCCTCCGGTGTCACCACACCCCACATCTTGTTGAAGGTGTACATGTTAAATGGCATAGAGTAAAGCTCGCCTTTGTAGTTTGCTACAGGGCTGTTTGTGAAACGGTTGAACTCAGCAAATTGTGTGATGTAGTTCCAGACCCTCTTGTCATTTGTGTGGAAGATGTGGGCTCCATACATGTGTACGTTGATGCCCTCCTGCTTCTCTGTGTAGACATTTCCTGCTATGTTAGGACGCTTGTCCACAACAAGCACTGATTTGCCCTTGGCCTTTGCCTCATGGGCGAAGATGGCTCCGTAGAGACCGGAACCTACTATTAAATAATCGTATTTCATTGTATTCTCCAAATTAATTTAGATAGATTTTTAAAAGAGTGATTGATTTATCAACCACTCTATTGTATAATCTACTCAAAGGTAATCGGATGTTATTCCGATTTGCCCTCAGTGATTGATTAGTATAAAGATTAGCACCCTCACTTTAGGCGGTTGGGGTGCTATTTCTTTTTGTGGTTGTCTATAATCAGAATTAACACCCGAGCTTTTTTCGACTACCCAATGATTATATCATAGAGTATATGGGCTATCAAGGAGGCAATTAGAGAATATGAAACTACCCGGCTACTACTCCTCAGGAGAATTTGCAAAAAAAGCGCATATTACAAAAAAGACCGTCAGGTACTATGACGAGCACAATATTTTAAAACCATCCTACGTAAACGAAAACGGAGCCAGATTCTATAATGATGACGACTTTGCGCGTCTACAGCAGATACTGTTCCTCAAATATCTGGGCTTTTCCCTGGATGATATCAAGGAGATGACACTCAGAAACACGGACAGCAATGTCATGTCTGAGTCGCTTCACATGCAGCTTGGTCTCGTGGAGGAGAGGATAGAGCAGATGAAGCTTATGAAATCAGCACTGCAGGAGGCTTCAGAGGTAATAGACGAGGGGCGAAGCGTGGACTGGAGTCATATGCTGGAGCTGGTTAATATAAACGAGATGGAGCAAAAGCTAAAGCAGCAGTACAGGGATGCTTCAAATATATCAGCCAGAATCAATCTGCACAGGGATTTCTCGATGAATCCGGTGAGCTGGTTTAGCTGGGTATTTGATGAGTGCAGCTTTTTTGAGGGGGAAAAGGTGCTTGAGGTGGGCTGTGGTGATGCCTCTCTCTGGACACAGAACATAGACAGGATACCGGCAGATATGCAGATAACCCTGACTGATATATCGTATGGCATGGTAAGGGATGCGACGAGAAATGTAGGCGCAGATGACAAGCGCTTCACATATGAGGTGATGGATGCCCACAGGCTGTATAAGCCGGATGCATCGTATGACTGCGTGATAGCAGACCATGTACTGTTCTATTGTGATAATCTGGATGCCGTGTGCAGTGAAATCCTAAGGGTGCTAAAGCCCGGTGGCGTGTTTGTGTGCAGTACATACAGCTCACGGCACATGAAGGAAATAAACGATCTGGTGCAGCAGTTTGATGACCGTATAGAGCTATCAGCGGAAAGGCTGTATGAGCATTTTGGTAAAGAAAACGGTGAGGAAATACTTGGAAAATATTTTGGTGAGGTAAGCTGGCACGGATACGAGGATGAGCTTGTGGTAGAAAAAGCAGAGCCTGTGATAGAGTATGTGCTCTCGTGCCACGGCAACCAGAACAGGTATATCGTGGACCGCTATAAGGAGTTTACAGCATTTGTCAGAAAAAAGACAGAGGGCGGCTTTCATATTACAAAGGATGCAGGTGTATTTATTGCACGAAAATGATTTAAAAACAGGATAATATAAGCATATATTTTGTGAAAAATGCTAAAAATATAAAAAAGTACTTGAAGGTGCCCTTGGGGCACCTTTTATAATGCAGATAAATGATGAATCAGGTCAGTGGATTCTGCAGACCAAAAGCATCAAATGCAGCACATAGTTTCAGTTTGAAGGAGAACAACATGAAAGGTATTATATTAGCGGGAGGTTCAGGCACACGTCTTTACCCACTCACAATGGTAACATCAAAGCAGTTACTTCCAATTTATGACAAGCCAATGATCTACTATCCTATGTCAGTGCTTATGAATGCAGGTATCAGAGATATTCTGATCATTTCAACACCACAGGATACACCAAGATTCAAGGAGCTCTTAGGAGACGGACATCAGTTTGGTGTCAACCTCACCTACGAGGTACAGCCAAGCCCTGACGGACTTGCACAGGCATTCGTTATCGGTGAGAAATTCATCGGTGATGATACAGTAGCAATGGTTCTCGGAGACAACATCTTCGCAGGACACGGACTCAATAAGAGACTCAAGGCAGCAGTTGAAAACGCAGAGAGCGGTAAGGGCGCCACAGTATTCGGATACTATGTAGATGACCCTGAGAGATTCGGTATCGTAGAGTTCGATAAAGAGGGAAAGGCTATTTCAATCGAGGAAAAGCCGGAGCATCCAAAGAGCAATTACTGTGTCACAGGTCTTTACTTCTACGACAACAATGTAGTAGAGTACGCAAAGAACCTTAAGCCATCAGCCAGAGGAGAGCTTGAGATAACAGACCTTAACAGAATCTATCTCGAGAAAAAGGCACTCAATGTAGAGCTTTTAGGACAGGGCTTCACATGGCTTGACACAGGAACACATGAGAGTCTTGTAGATGCCACAAACTTTGTCAAGACAGTCGAGACACATCAGCACCGCAAGATAGCATGTCTTGAGGAAATCGCTTACTTAAACGGCTGGATTACAAAGGATGAAGTATTAAAGACATATGAGCTCGTAAAGAAGAACCAGTACGGACAGTACTTAAAGGATGTACTTGATGGAAAATACCGCGAGCAGTTATATTAAGGAGGAAATTAAAATGACAATTATCGTAACAGGTGGAGCAGGATTTATCGGAAGCAACTTTGTATTTCACATGCTTAACAAATATCCGGATTATCGTATCGTATGCTTAGACTGTCTCACATATGCAGGAAATCTCTCAACACTTGAGCCTGTAATGGACAATCCAAACTTCCGTTTCGTAAAGGAGAGCATCACAGACCGTGACGCCGTATACAAATTATTTGAGGAAGAGCATCCGGATATGGTTGTAAACTTCGCAGCAGAGTCACACGTTGACCGTTCAATCGAAAACCCACAGGTATTCCTTGATACAAATATCATCGGAACATCAGTACTTATGGACGCATGCCGCAAGTATGGTATTAAAAGATATCACCAGGTATCAACAGATGAGGTATACGGAGATCTGCCACTTGACCGCCCTGACCTTTTCTTCCATGAGGATACACCAATCCATACATCAAGCCCATATTCATCATCAAAGGCAGCAGCAGACTTACTCGTGCTTGCTTACCACCGCACATATGGACTTCCTGTAACAATCAGCCGTTGCTCAAACAACTACGGACCATACCATTTCCCGGAGAAGCTTATCCCACTTATGATAGCAAATGCGCTTAATGATAAGCCACTCCCGGTATACGGAACAGGCGAGAACGTGCGTGACTGGCTCTATGTAGAGGATCACTGCAAGGCAATCGACCTTATCATCCATAACGGACGTGTAGGAGAGGTTTACAACGTAGGTGGACACAATGAGAAGACAAACCTTGAAATCGTAAAGATTATCTGTAAGGAGCTCAATAAGCCGGAGAGCCTTATCACATTCGTAGGAGACCGTAAGGGTCATGATATGCGTTACGCAATCGACCCTACAAAGATCCACAATGAGCTCGGATGGCTTCCTGAGACCAAGTTTGAGGACGGCATCAAGAAGACAATCAAATGGTACCTTGACAACCGTGAGTGGTGGGAGACAATCATCAGCGGAGAGTACCAGAATTACTACGAGAAGATGTATGCGAATAGATAACTGCTACTCTTTGAGGCTTTTGTGCATGCCTAAAGAATATGTGATTGCGTATATATGTTGAGCCTGTTTACGAATAACAGCGTTAAGGAGACAAAAATGAAAGTATTTGTTACAGGAGTTGCGGGGCAGCTTGGTCATGATATAATGAATGATCTTGCGGCGCGCGGTTACGAAGGAATAGGAACAGATATTGCATCAGAATATAATGGTATCTCTGATGGTACAGCAGTGACACGCATGCCATATGTATCTCTGGATATTACTGACAGAACAGCGGTAGAGCAGGTGATAGGGGCGCTTAAACCCGATGTTGTAATACACTGTGCAGCATGGACAGCTGTAGATCTGGCCGAGGATGATGATAAAAAAGCAAAGGTGCATGCAATCAACGCAGACGGCACACAGAATATTGCAGATGCCTGCAAGAAGATAGATGCCAAGATGGTATATATCAGCACAGATTATGTATTTGACGGACAGGGCACCACACCATGGCAGCCTGACTGCAAGGACTATGCACCACTCAATGTATATGGACAGACAAAGCTTGACGGAGAGCTTGCAGTGGCAAATACACTTGAGAAGTACTTTATAGTGCGTATAGCATGGGTATTTGGTGTAAACGGCAAGAACTTCATCAAGACAATGCTAAATGCCGGCAAGACACACGATAAGCTTACAGTAGTAAGTGACCAGATTGGTACACCGACATATACACTCGACCTTTCAAGATTGCTCGTAGATATGATAGAGACTGATAAATACGGTTACTATCACGCTACAAACGAGGGCGGATATATAAGCTGGTATGATTTTACAAAGGAAATCTTTAAGCAGGCAGTGGAGCTTGGTCATACAGAGTATTCTGAGGACAGACTCACAGTAGTACCTGTTACTACAGCAGAGTATGGTGTGTCAAAGGCAGCACGTCCGTTTAACAGCAGACTGGACAAGAGCAAGCTCGTGGAGAATGGATTTAAGCCACTCCCTACATGGCAGGATGCGCTGCACAGATATCTGCAGGAGATAGAATTTTAGTGAACTAAGAAGCACAGAAGCTACGAAGTAGCGAGGTTGAGTTAGATGTTGGGATGTTCACGTAATACAAGAAAGGACATAGAAATCATGGGACAGATTAAAGTACAGAAAAATGTAGGTGGAATCGAAGGACTTTGCATCATCGAGCCTACAGTGCATGGAGACAACCGTGGATACTTTATGGAGACATACAATTCAAAGGATATGCAGGAAGCCGGCATTGACAGAGTGTTCGTACAGGATAATCAGTCATGCTCCACAAAGGGAGTGCTCCGCGGACTACATTTCCAGAAGGAATACCCACAGGCAAAACTTGTGCGTGCAGTAAAAGGCTCAGTATTTGATGTGGCTGTAGACTTAAGAAGCGATTCAAAGACATACGGCAAGTGGTTCGGAGTAGAGCTCACAGAGGAGAACAAGAAGCAGTTCCTTATCCCGGAAGGCTTTGCACACGGATTTTTAGTACTCTCAGATGTAGCAGAGTTCTGCTACAAGGTAACAGATTTCTGGCACCTTGGAGATGAGAGCGGCCTTGCATGGAATGATCCTGCAATCGGCATCGAGTGGCCACAGCTTGTCGGAGAGTATCCGGGAAGCGCTGACGGAAGCGGATACACACTTGAGGATGGCACACCAATCAACCTGAGTGATAAGGATCAGAAGTGGGAGACACTCAAAAATACATTTAAATTTTAAAAAAATTATTAATTTTGTTTTTAAAGGCTACAGTTGAGCGGAGACACATAAACTGTAGCTTTTATTAAATTTTTGTTATAATTTTTTAAAATTTGGCAATTATATATCAAATATGGTAAAATACATTTCGGGTTGCGTTATTTAGCATTAGGAGATATGAATATATGAATTCGAAGAAAAGTATCGTAAGATATATAGAAGTGTTTTTGGATGTGATGGTTATGTTTACCTCATATCTGATTGCCAATAGGATTAAATTCGGTTTCTTTAGAACAGGTCTGATAAACAGAACAGAGCATTACCTTACTCTGTTTTTGCTGGAGTTTGCGGTATACGTAGTAGTATATTTTGTGGCTTTCAGAAACGACAATATAGTCAATCGTAAGCTGTTTCAGGAAATATATGCTGTTGGAAAGATGTATGCTTATATCATAGTATTGACCTCCGGATGCATTTATTTTGCAAAGATGGGGGAATATTACTCTCGTGTGCAAATGCTTATTACTTTTATAATTAGTCCGATTGCGACAGTTATAGTCAGACAGATATTCAAGAGACTTGTTACGAAGGAATATCATAGGTCCGGAGCTAATGAAAAAATAATGCTGGTTACCACATCTGATCAGGTGGAAAATGTAATAAAGATTATAAAGACTACGAGAAACTGGGATTTCAGAATCTCGAATATTGCGATAGTTGATTGTGATAGAACCGGCCAGATTATAGACAAGATTGAAATTGTTGCAAATGGGGATAATCTGATGGAGGTTCTCGCAACAGCGGAGATTGACTCGGTATTTGTGCATTTACCTAATGGATATGTGTTCGATCAAAAAGCTTTTGTGACTGCTGTCAATGATATGGGAAAAACGGTATATTTGAATGTGAACGAATATGAGATGAAAATCGGGGAGAGAAGATTAGATTTTCTTGGAAGATATGCTGTTGTCACATGGAAGAATAAAACATACAGACTTCGTTATCTGTTAGCAAAAAAAGGATTTGACCTGATTTTTGGACTGTTTGGCAGTTTACTTATTATCCCGGTATGGATCTTTGCTTTTATAGGAAAACTCGTCACAGGAGATTTGGGACCGGTTATCATTACGATTGTACGGGTAGGTAAGAATGGCCGACGTTTTTATTATCATAAATTCAGAACAATGTATATGGATGCTGTGTCAAGATGTGATAAATGGATTATGGAGGGGAAAAAAGGAGTGGATCCTCGATATACTCCGGTTGGATGGATTCTCAAAAAGACTAAATTGGAAAATTTGCCATCGACATGGAATGTCTTGTGGGGAGATATGAGTATAGTTGGAAATCCGGCTCCTTCATTGCCTGAATTTTTGGATTATTCCGACTATCATAGAAAGAGTCTTAGTGTAAAACCAGGTGTTTTTGGTTTTTGGCAGGCATACGCAGATAATGGTGAGAGGCTAAGTGAGGAGGAACAAAGCGAATTTGACAGAGAGTATATACTAAACTGTACTTTGGGACTTGATATAAGGATTGTATTTAGAATTATCTGTCCGTTTTGCAAGTCTATTCCAAAGGCAAAGTTTTCATCTAATGCATTGGCGCATGATGAGATGAAGATGCTTGATGTTATACTTAATGAGAGAAAACCATTACGATATAGGTCGGTTGTTTTAGAAAAACAAGAGAGACCGTCATTTGTAATTTATAAGATGCTTAAAAGGCTGGCTGATATTGTTTTATCGGCTCTTGCGCTTATTGTTCTGAGTCCTGTTTTTATAGTTTTAGGAATATGTGTAAAGCTGAGTGATGGTGGTAGCGTGTTCTATGGACATACCAGAATTGGATATAAGGGAAAGAAAATATCTGTATACAAGTTCAGGAGCATGAAGACGAACGCAGGTGATCTGGAAAAGATATTGACACCTGAACAGCTTGAGCAGTATGTAAAGGAATTCAAGATAGACAACGATCCGCGAATCACCAAAATAGGAGGCTTTCTGCGAAAGACCAGCCTTGATGAGCTGCCACAGCTAATAAACATACTTAAGGGTGAGCTTTCAATAGTGGGACCGCGTCCAATCGTGGAGAAGGAAACCGAGATATACGGTAGTGACATCGCAAAGCTTCTGAGCGTAAAGCCGGGACTGACAGGTTACTGGCAGGCATATGCCAGAAACAATGCCACCTATGAGAGCGGAGAGCGCCAGAGGATGGAGATGTACTATGTGGAGCACTGCTCACTTTGGCTGGATATAAAGATACTTTTCAGAACCGTTTTCTCTGTAATCAGAAAGGATGGGGCACAATAATCAGAACATATGTGAGAAATATGATGAAGAAACTGGATTTAAATAGTATAAAAATAAGTCTCATAATACCTACTCTCAACGCAGCAGAGTATATGCCCGGTCTGATAGATATACTGGGCAGACAGAACCGTAAGCCCGATGAGATAATAGTGATAGACTCAGAATCCGAGGATGCCACAGTGCGTATGGCAGAGCAGGCAGGCTTTAGGACACTAAAGGTCAAAAGGAGTGAGTTTGACCATGGTGGCACAAGAAACTATGCCGTAGCCATGTCAAAGGGTGATATAGTGATGTTTCTGTCACAGGATGCACTGCCTTCGGATGAACACTATGTGGAAAATATGCTGAGAGGCTTTGAAAACGAAGATGTCGTCATGATATCAGCCAGACAGCTCCCCAGAAAGGATGCAAAGCCTGACGAGGTATTAGTGAGAAAATTTAATTATCCTGCGGAGAGCTTTGTCAGAAGTGAAGCTGATATACCAAAACTTGGGATAAAGGCATATTTCTTCTCGGATGTATGCTCAGCCTACAGACGTGATTTCTTTGAAGACATAGGAGGCTTTGAAAGCCCGCTGCTCACAAATGAGGATATGCTTATGGCAGCAAGGGCGCTTAAGGCAGGATACAAGATAGGTTATTGTGCCACAGCGCAGGTGTATCACTCACACAACTATACATTTAAGCAGCAGTACAAGCGCAACTTTGACGTAGCGGTCTTTATGGAGACCTACAAGGATGAGATAAAGTGTGATGGTACCACAGGTGAGGGTATCAGGATGGTGCTTTTCATAGAAAAACAGCTCTTAAAGCAGTTTAAGATATGGGCAGCAGTGCACTGCATATTTGACAGCGCAGCAAAGTTTCTTGGCAACAGGGCCGGAAGAAAGTGGAAGAGGAATAATGCATAGCACAGACAAGATAGCCATTCTCATGGCTACATACAATGGAGAAAAATATATATGTCAGCAGATAGACTCTATCCTGTCGCAGACCTGCAAGGACTGGGAACTATATATACACGATGATGGCTCTACGGACAACACGATAGCTGCTGTAGAAAGCTATGTGAAAAAATACCCTGATAAGATACATCTGATAGACGGCAAATCAACAGGTGGAGCAAAGTACAACTTCTTCTATCTGTTTAGTCAGGTGGAAGCGCCATACTATATGACCTGCGATCAGGACGATGTATGGCTGGAAAAGAAGATAGAGCTGACATATGATAAGATGCTGGCTATTGAAAAAACAGATGGTAAAGAGCTTAAATCCGGACTTCCATGTCTGGTGTACACGGAGCTATGCGTGGTAGATAGTGAGCTGAATACAATAGCGGACACGATGAGCGAATACCAGAGTCTTGACTGCCACAAGCGCACAATCAATCAGTTTATATTGCAGAATTCTGTGACAGGCTGTACAATGATGGTAAACAGGGCTTTAAGAGATATAATGCTTCGCATTACTGATATAGACAACACAATAATGCATGACTGGTGGGCAGCACTTGTTGCCGCACAGTTTGGAAAAACAGCATTCATAGATGAGCCTACAATACTGTACAGACAGCATGGAGACAACAGTTTGGGAGCACTTGGGATAAATAAGCTTTCATATATTGTGCGTCGTGTCTGGCAGAAGAAACAGATACAGGAGAGCATGAGGCTTGGGCGGCTTCAGGCGAGAGAATTTGCAAAGACATATAATCTGCCCGATGATAGCCTGGCAGCAAGGTATGCGGCACTGGAAGGTAAATCCAGACGCGTGAGACAACGGTTTTATAAGGAAAACGATATGTATAAGACCGGGACCATGAGACGGCTGGGACAGGCTGTGTGGGGATGATTTTTTTGGTTAGGAGTAAAAATGAATATAACGGTTATAGTTAGCAAAGCATTAAATAAAGAAAATTGGAAAAAAGGTGTTAATTATTTAAATAAGTATGGAGTTAAAGGATTTATTAGAAAATTAAAACATTTATCACCGGATACAGATTATAATAAATGGTTTTTGGAACAAAGAGTTTCTGATAAATTAATTTTGGAACAGGCGAATTATAAATTTGAATATGAACCTGAAATTAGTATAACTATTCCACTGTATAATACCAAAAGAGAATTTTTAAAAGATATCATGGATTCTATAGTCGGACAATCATATCAGAAATGGGAGTTATGTCTGGCTGATGGAAGCAAAACAGATGATGTGGAAAAATATTTAAGAGAACATTATTTGAGTGATTCAAGAATAAAATATAAACGTTTGAATAAAAATCTGGGAATTGCAGGAAATACTAATACAGCATTGAATATGGCATCAGGTGAATTTATTATGTTGGCTGATCATGATGATGTTCTGGAAAAAGATGCTCTATTTGAAATAGTGAGTTTACTCAATAAGAATAGAAAATTGGATATTGTATATACAGATGAGGATTTAACTAATAAAAACGGAACAAAATATTTGTCACCACGATTTAAACCTGATTTTAATATAAATTTTTTACGTAGTATAAATTATATTTGTCATATTTTCCTCGTTAGAAAAACAATACTTGATAAGGTCGGCGGTTTTAGAACGGAGTTTGATGGTGCACAGGACTGGGATTTAATTTTACGATGCTGTGAACAGACGGAATATATAGGACATGTGCCTAAAATTTTATATCATTGGAGAGCTCATGAAGGCTCTACAGCGGGAAATCCGGCAAGTAAGAAATATGCTATAGCTGCAGGAAGAAAAGCAGTAGAAGAACATTATAAAAGACTTGGATTGGAAGCAAAGATAGAGGATACAGGAATATTTGTCATGTTTAGAACTGATTTTGTAGTTCAAAATAATCCAAAGATTTCTATTATAATTTGTAATAAGGATCAAAAAGATACGTTAAATAAATGTATAGATTCGATATTAAATAAATCGACATACAATAATTATGAGATAATAATTGTCGAAAATAATAGCACTGAAGGTGAAACCTTTCAATATTATAATGAAATTCAAAAAAAGACAGATAAAGTAAGGGTAGTGTATTTTGATGGAGAGTTTAATTATTCGAAAGTGAATAATTTTGGCGTGCAGTATGCAACCGGTGAATATATACTTTTTCTTAATAATGACACAGAGGTAATTACGGAAAAATGGCTGGAAAAAATGGTTGGATATTGTCAGCTACAAAAGACAGGAATTGTAGGGGCAAAGCTATTGTATCCGGATGATAGTGTACAGCATTGTGGTGTAGTAATCGGAGTAGGTGGCTTTGCAGGGCATATTCTTACTTTGTCGGATAGAAATGAAGTGGGATATTTTGGAAAACTTCAGGCTGTTCAAAATGTAAGTGCTGTTACCGGTGCCTGTCTGATGATTAAAAGGTCGGTATTTGAACAGGTCGAAGGTTTTGATGAAGGTTTTAAGGTGGCGCTTAATGATATTGATTTGTGTTTAAAGGTTAGAAAATCAGGCTATGATGTAATAATTCACCCGGGTGTAGAATTGTATCATTATGAATCAAAAAGCAGGGGGCTGGAGGAAACACCTGAAAAGCATGAGCGGTTTAAACGTGAAATATCACGGTTCAGGGATAGATGGAAAAAAGAACTTGATGAGGGCGATCCGTTTTATAACCCGAATTTGACATTAATGTATGGTGACTGTAGAATACGCGAGACACATGAACATTTTGATATAATTGATGAAATTGAGGCAGAAAAATATAATCAATAAATTAGATTGTTACAGAAATGTTGCAAAATGAGATATATAAGTATATAATTGTAATGTTTTACAGAGATTTATACTCGATTACGAATACTGATAGTAAATAAAAGGAGAAAACAATGAAAGTATTAGTTACGGGAGCAAATGGATATATTGGAAAGCATGTTGTTGAGGCTTTATTAAACAAAGGCTGTGACGTTTATGCGGCAGATGTAAGATTCGAAGGAATGGATGAGCGGGTTAATAAGGTAACTGCACCAATATTTGACAATCCGAATATCTTTGAAGAAAGTGGTTGCCCGGATGTGTGTATTCACATGGCATGGAGAGATGGGTTCGTGCACAATTCAGAGGCACATATTGTCGATCTGCCTAAGCATTATGCGTTCATAAAGAATATGCTGGAGGGAGGCCTTAAACAGATTATTACAATGGGATCAATGCATGAGGTTGGTTATTGGGAAGGTGCTATAGATGAAAATACACCTACACATCCTAGCTCATATTATGGTATCGCGAAAAATGCCCTCAGAGATATTTCCAAGCTTTTGGCAGATGCTAATGGCGCATGCTGGCAGTGGGTCAGGGCATACTATATTTATGGAGATGATTTGAGAGGAAGTTCAATATTCTCAAAAATAGCAAAAGCAGATGCAGAAGGCAAAAAAACTTTTCCGTTTACTACAGGAAAGAATAAATATGACTTTATTACCGTTGATAGATTAGCTGACCAGATTGCAGCCGTGGCTTGTCAGAAAGAGATTGATGGTATAATAAACTGCTGTTCGGGTAAGCCGGTAGCATTAGGTGAAGAAATAGAGGGCTTTATTAAGAAAAAAGGATATTCTATTAAGCTTGAATATGGTGCATTTCCTGATAGACCATATGATTCACCGGCCGTATGGGGTGATGCAACAAAGATAAATAAAATAATGAGTAAATAAAGAGAACAGAAATATGAACAAATCATTGGAAAATTTTAAGAAATATCTTCCATTATTACAACAATTTGTAAAAAGAGATTTTAAAACTAAATATAGACGTTCTGTGCTTGGAATATTATGGTCTGTTTTGAATCCGCTTGGAATGATGCTTGTTATGACTGTGGTATTTTCGCACTTATTTAGGGCTGGAATTGAAAATTTTCCGGTATATTTGATGTGCGGACAGTTAGTTTTTAATTTTTATAATGAAGCAAGCAATTCAGCTATGAATTCTATTATTTGGAATGGGGCATTAATAAAAAAAGTTTATATTCCCAAATACCTGTTACCAATGTCAAGTGTATGTACTAGTCTTGTGAACCTCTTAACATCGTTTATTGCGTTAATTATTGTTATTGTGATAACAAGATCTCAGGTTTCATGGACATTTTTACTGGTAATAGTTCCGGTTATTTACACATGGATGTTTGCATATGGAATGGGAATGATTTTATGTGTTTTAGTGACGGCTTTTAGAGATGTTCAACATTTATATGGGGTTATTATAGTAGCGTGGATGTATTTGACACCTATTTTCTACCCTGTGTCAATGTTGCCGGAATGGGTAGCAAAAATAGTAAATCTTAATCCTCTTACAGCATATGTTGAAATGATCAGAGATGTTATATTATACTGTCAGGTTCCGTCTTTAGCATTAAATTTGAGGTGCCTACTGACTAGTGTTATTGTTCTTTTACTAGGAGCATTGATATTCAGTAAAAAACAAAATACGTTTATTTTAAAAATATAGGGTGACTTATGGAAGATTACGCAATCGAAGTGAAAAATGTATCATTAGAATTTTGCCTTTATTCCGAAAATGTTAGTAGTATTAAGGAATATTTCATTAAAAAGGTTAAAAGAGAAATATCAAAGGATAGTTTTTGGGCATTAAAAGATATTAGTTTTAATGTGAAGAAGGGTGAAGCAGTTGGTCTGGTTGGAAAGAATGGCTGTGGAAAAAGCACAATGCTTAAAACTATAGCGGGTGTTCTGACTCCGACAATGGGTACTGTCAAAGTAAATGGTACGGTAGCTCCTATGATTGAACTTGGAGCTGGATTTGACCCAGAGCTTACAGCAAGAGAGAATATTTTTTTGAATGGAGCAATATTGGGATATCCACAAGAAATGTTAAAAGAAAGATTTGATGAGATTATTGATTTCGCGGAGCTGAAGGATTTTGTAGATGTTCCCGTTAAGAATTTTTCATCTGGTATGACTACCAGATTAGGTTTTTCAATAGCTACTATATATACTCCTGATATACTAATTGTAGATGAGATATTGGCGGTTGGAGATTTTGCGTTTCAAAAAAAATGTGAAAAGAGAATTGGTGATATGCTGAATAGCGGAACAACCTTACTTCTTGTATCACATAGCACTGAACAGGTTAGAAGAATATGTGACAGGGCTGTCCTTATAAATAAAGGAAAAATGCTGATAGAAGATGATGTAGATACTGTTTGCGATTTGTATACACATCTTTAGAGAGATGGAGGATTTATGGTTTTAAATAAAAATGATGTGAAAAGACTTATAATTTATTTTATATATGATAAAGATGGCATTGTGGATGACTATATTATATATATGTTAAATGCATTGAGGCAAAATGCATCGGAAATAGTTGCAGTTGTTAATGGAACACTTGAGAATAAATCTAAAGATAAGCTGCTATCCATTACAAATAATGTCATTGAGAGAGAAAATAAAGGCTTTGATGTATGGGCATACAAAACAGCAATAGATCAATATGGTTGGGAAAAGCTTGTAAAGTTCGATGAAATGATAATGATGAACTTTACTATAATGGGACCGGTGTATCCTTTGAATGAAATGTTCGAATGTATGGATGCAAAAGATTTAGATTTTTGGGGAGTGACAAAATTTCATAAATATGAAAACGGAGATCCTTTTGGAACAATAAAGGTTGGATATATTCCTGAACATATCCAATCTCATTTTATTGCGGTAAGAAACTCAATGATTAAGAGTAAACAATTTCAAAATTATTGGAATAAAATGGGAGAGATAAATGATTATCGTGATGCAGTAGGTAAACATGAGGCAATGTTTACAAAGCGATTTTCTGAAATGGGATTTAAGTGGGATGTATATGCAGATATGGGTGAGGAATATAATAATCACCCTATTTTATGTGCCACAAGAGAGATGATAGAGAAAAAAAGATGTCCGTTTTTTAAGCGTAGATCATTTATGCAAAGTTATGATAACATTATAAGTGATACTTTTGGACAGTCAGCTCTGGAGGCTTATAATTATATCGACCAAAATACAGATTATGATGTGGATATGATATGGCAGAACATTTTAAGGTTGGAAAATCAGGCTGATATAAAGAAAAATATGCAATTAAATTATATACTTTCAAGTAAGTCTTCGAATATTGATGCCGGAATTATCAAAGCAAGAAAAATTGCTCTTGTAATGCATTGTTATTTTGAGGATTTAACGGAGTATTGTCTTCATTATGCTTCTATGATGCCTGAAAGTGCAGATATATATATTACTGTTCCTTGTGAAAAAAATAAAGAAATAGTTGAACAGGCATTTAAACAATTAAATAATAATGTTCAGGTGATAGTTATTCAAAACAGGGGCAGGGATGTTAGTGCTCTTTTAGTTGCTACAAAGAAATTTATAATGAATTATGATTATGTATGTTTTATGCATGATAAGAAGGTGACACAGCTAAAGCCTGAAACTATTGGTTATGGATTTTCGTATAAATGTTTTGAGAATATGCTGGGGTCAAAAAATGTAGTATTAAATGCTATAGAAACATTTGAAGAAAACCCGAGACTTGGAATGCTTATGCCACCACCACCTAATCATGGTGATTATTATATAACATTAGGATTAGAATGGGGCATGAATTTTGAAAATACAAAAAATCTGGCAAAAGAGCTTGGAATTACAGTGCCTATTGATGAAAAGAAAGAACCTATTGCACCTTTAGGAACTATGTTTTGGTTTAGACCAAGGGCTATGAAATTACTTTTTGACAGAGACTGGGAATATGAAGATTTTCCACCTGAACCAAATGCAATTGATGGAACATTATTGCATGCAATTGAAAGAATATATAGTTATGTTGTTCAACAGGAAGGTTATTATCCGGCATGGGCTTTATCTGATAAATGTGCAGATATAGAGATTACAAATTTAAACTACATGCTTAGGACAATGAATAATGTTGTATTTCATGAAGGCCCGGGGGCCGGTAAGTTTGAAGACGTGATAAATGGACTTCACAGTGAGTTCGGATATGGCAATTGTGGCAATGCATTAGAGGCAGGGCTTAAGAATAGCAGCCTTTATTTGAATAATGATGGTGTTTATAATGAAAAATATAAGGTAGATGCATCAAATAAATCAAAAGATAATGATAAGTTTGAGTATGAATTTGATATTAAAAAAATGGATAATGCTATTCGTGAAATTCGTTGGGATCCAGGTGAAAATGCTAATGTAACAATTAATGATGTTGTTGTAACAGTTACGTGTGAAAATGATATTGAGAAAAAATATTCTATAGAAGATGTAACAACAAATGGAATAGATTTAGGAAATCATATTGTATTTGTTATTCCGGATCCACAGGTGATAATTTCGTTAGGTGGTAAGTATCATGTTTCAAAAGTGACGATAGAAGGTCATGGAGTGAGAAGAATCAGTGATTTAGATAATCATAAGATAAGTCGCAGGTCAAGGACAGTTTTTCAAAAGATAACACGAGTTTGTAACAAGTTAAAAAACAAATTATAATTAAGCAGGAAGGATTTTATTATGGATGGATATGTTTTTTTTGAAGTAGATAATATGGGCAATCCTATTTATGGAGACAAAATGAAAGAATTGCTTAATTGTGAAAAGGAGCATATATTGTTTATTCTTTCAGCAGAATATCAGGCGAATTTTTCGGTAGAATTAATAGATCATAAGGTTATTATAATACCCGAAGATGTATTAAAAAAAATAGATATTGCTATTGAAAATAAAGAAGACAGAGAAACCTATATGTCGATTTCACCTGTAAAAGAGTTTGAAGAGTGGCTTGATTCACAAATTACAAAAAATAGGATTGATGTTTTGACAACGATAGAACATTATGTAAGTGTGGCACGTGTCTGTAAGAAAAAGCATACCTTTATGACTTATATGTATGGTAGCAGACCGAGAAACAATAATGGTGTTGTTGCACAGGAAATTGATAATAATAGTTTACAAATTCAAATTCAACAACAATCTACAATGATTCAGGAATTGAAAAATGAGATTCAGGATAAAAAGGTTTATATTGATTCTATTCTTGCTCATGCTACTAATTTGGATAATGAGTTGAAAAAATATAGAAATTGGTATGAGCAATCACCTAGATATGGGGAGAGAGTTGAAGAATTAGAAAAAATCAATGAAAAGTGTACTCAATTGTACAATGAGACACTTGAAAAAATGGATGCGTTACTGGTTGAGAATTTGAATTTTAAGAAAAAATATAAAGTTAAGTGATTTTTGGGAAAAGGGAACTTCTATGAAAAAGATAAAAATAGCTTTTACAGGTGTTTTCGATATTGATAATTTTGGAGATCATTTATTTCCTATAATATTTGAAAACAGTTTAAGAAAAAGAAAAATAGATGTTGAATTGTTCCTCTTTTCTCCATATGAGAGTACACAAGGATTTGGTATAGCAAAGAAAGTATACTCTATAAGAGAAATGGAAAAGCTCCACAAGATTAATAAGTTTGATGCAATTGTGGTTGGTGGTGGGGAGATTATTCATTTTTATTCCTTTAAACAAAAAAACCATGAAGAAAAATATGTGGAATATCCTATTTTTGAAACATGGATAGTGCCTTCTATTATTGGTAGAAAATATGGAATACCCGTGATATGGAATAATCCGGGATGCCCATTTGAGTTTGATGGGTATCAAAATTATATTGCCGGGAAAGTATTAGGTAATGTTTCTTTTATGAGCGTTAGAAACCAGTTTTCATATGATGCATTAATAAATTATAATGCAAATGTGAAAGTATCTGTGGATACGGCATTTAATATAAAAGAGGTGTTTCCTAAATGGAAATTAAAAAGACAGGTAAAGGGTAAATATGTTGTATTTCATAGCAATAGATTTATAGGAGAAAATTCATATCAAAGTGCTTTGAAGGAACTTATGGAGCTGAGTAAAACTTATAAGATTTTACTCCTTCCTTTAGCTGTTACAAATGACGATTATGATATTTTGAAAAAATTATATAAAGACAGTAATGAGATTTTTATTCTTCCTTCAGAACAATTAACCATGGAAGAAATAGTTTCATATTTAGCCTTTTGCGATTTATATATTGGTGTGAGTTTCCATGGTGCGATTACTGCATTTTGTTATGGCAATCCTGTTGTAGGTTTTGATTTTGTGCACAATAAGAAAACACGTGATCTATATGATCAATTGGGTTTATCAGAGCAGTATGTTTCAGATGAATCGATGCTTCATGATGGAATTAAATGTGCTTTTGAGAGAGAACAAAAGCAATTAAAAAGTGTATATAAAAACATGAAGCAGAAGGTTGATATGCATTTTGACGAGATAGCAGATAGTCTGACAAAAAATAATCAAGGTGGATACAATGAAGCCTTTTTGTCATTTTCTGATGTAATTGATGAAATGTCAGGTTTATTGTCAGTGTTGTCAAATCAATATCGCGATAGAACAGGAGTTATTGAAAAATATAAATCTGAAGCGCAATATAATTTATTGAATTGGCAGAAATGCTCTAATGAAATGATAGAATTATATAATAAATATCAAAAGCTTGCGGATGAATATAAAGAATTAAAAGAAAGAATGGAGTGTAAGGAAAAACTGTGAAGAGAGAGAGAATTTTCTATCTGGACTTTGTACGTGCAGTTGCAACTATTAGTATTATATTTACGCATTATAATGCGTTATTTATATATAATACATCTATCCCAATGCCACAAAAGGCTATTTTGACGATGACTGTTGGAAATGTTTATATTGGAAGCTGGGGAGTATCGCTTTTTTTAATAATATCCGGAGCAGCTTTGATGTATGTATATGAAAATGAGCTGGATGTTTTAAAATTTTGGAAAAAACGCTTTATTAACATATATCCTATGTTTTGGATAGCATATATTTTTGCTATGCTATTTAATTTCTATAGGATTGGAAGTATAGATACAAGCATTGGAAAATGGAGATATATTTTTTCTATTTTAGGAATTGATGGATATATAGCAAATTGGGGAGTTCAGACCTTTTTTCTGGTGGGAGAGTGGTTTTTGGGGTATATAATTATTATATATATTATTTTCCCGATATTGAGAAAGGGCGTTAATGAATATCCGTTATTGTTGGCGATTATTACAGCAGTCTTATATATTCTGTCAATTGTATTAGGTGCTAAAGATGTTTCCCTGTTTGTAAAGCTTCCGGAATTCCTTTTTGGAATGTATTTTATAAAGTTTATAAAAAAGCCAAATTTGAAAATGGCTTTGATTTCCCTTGTTATTGTTGTTATTAATACATTAGTCAAACCGGATTTTATTTCTGTTGTGCAGTGTACATACGTAGGGATAGCTTCATTTGTCTGTCTGGCATATGTTTCTGAGTTACTTCAGTTTGATATAATTCAAAAGATATGCAAGGTAATATGTAAATACAGTTACCCATGTTTTATAGTTCATCATTTTATTATTTACAGAATGGTGGAAAAATTCAATTTAGATAATATAACTATGGGGCAAAATTATTTGTTATTTGCCTGTTGTATAGTTGTAATAGCTGTATTTTCGTATTTACTTTTACATGTTAATGATAAAGTTGTTCAGTTATTAAAAAAGGAGGCAAAATAAAATGCAATTAAAAAAAACAGCAACTATAGTGCTGGCTGCGACTATGATAGTAACATCATTTAGTTTCAATACAGTATCAGCATCTGAAACAGCAGAAGCTGTTGACAAGGTGAAACAAATTGAAAATACAGAATCAGAAAGAACTGCAGAAACTGCACAGTCAGATTTCGGAATAACTCATGTGATACTTGATGATTCTAATATGCTAGATGAAAATAACCAGGCAATTGTAGTTGGATATACAGGAGATACTCCGGAAAAAGCTGAATTAAATGTCAAAAATACTAAAACAGGTGAGAATATTTCTATTAATTCATGCAAGATTTCGTCATCAGGATTATTATTTGAGGTTTCTTCAGGTTTAGATGATTATGAATTGATTGATTTGTCAATTTATAATAATGAAATCGCTACAAAGTTTGACATGAAAAAAATGGGATTTGATAAGGATAAGCCGGATGCTTATCTTGATGAAAATGAAATACAGGTTGAAAATTATTCAGATCTTGAAAATTATTCAAATCTTGCAAGGTCATCAAATGGAAAGTATGTTGTTGTATTAGATCCCGGACATGATGATACTCATACAGGAGCAGCAGCAAATGGTATTTCAGAAAAGGATATTAATCTAAAGATAGCAAAGTATTGTAAACAGGAATTGGAATCATATTATGGAGTTCAGGTATATATGACGCGAACAACGTCTACATGTCCGTATTCCGGAACAACGTCTACAGATGATAACGCTAAAAGGGTAGAGTATGCAAAAAGTGTTGGTGCAGATGCTTACGTCAGTTTCCATTGTGATTCATCAAGAAATAGTGGAGCAAGTGGAGCAAAAATATTTTATCCAAATGCAAATTATAATGGTAATATTGGCTCGCAAGGGGCAGGGTTGTCACAAAAAATATTGGATAATCTCACATCGTTAGGATTAAATAATCATGGAATATTAATTAGAAATTCTGAAGATAACACACTATATCCGGATGGATCATTAGCGGATTATTATGGGGTTATAAGAAGATCTAAACTTAATGGTTTTCCAGGAATAATTATTGAGCATGCATTTGTTACCAATAAGTCAGATGCATCATTTATGGGAAATGAGGATAATTTGCAAAAGATGGGGCATGCTGATGCATTGGGTATTGCACAGTATTATGGATTATCAAAAACCTATTTTGGTATAAAATCTGTAGATTTCTCACAAGAAAATGATTATGACAGGATTACAGTTAATGCTGATTCCAATATTGGTGAACCAAAATATAAGGTTCAAGCTTATGATTTGGATAAAAAAATCTGGGTAACCTTAGCTTCTGATTCCACAGATTCTACTGTTACCTGGAAACCGGAAGCAAAAAGCTATTATATTCATGTGGAAATTACTGCACCTAATGGTGCGGTGGCAAGCTATGATTCGGCATTTTCGTCAGATATTGATTATACAAAAAGCTATGTTAAAATAAATGGAGCAACATGGAAGATTAATCCACATTCAATAGATTTGGGTGTTGGATATAATCACAGTGGTGGTGATGTTTTATTTAAGTGGCAAGTTTATAATCTTGATACTAAAAAGTGGACCACTCTGGCTGATAGATACAGTGGTAATTGGATTACATGGAGACCAACACCTGGAAATTATTGGGTGCATGTAGAAGCAATAACACAAGGTGGTGCACAAGATCAATATACTTATTGTTTTAATGTTGGTACAGACAAGTCAAAAACACCAATGACACTAAATGGTATGACATGGTCTGTAAAGAAAACAGGTATTGATGTTGGAACTGCATATTCATCGGATGATAAAAATGTGAAATTTAAATGGCAGGCATATAATCTGGATACAAAGAAGTGGAGCCGAATAGCAGATTGGAATGGTGGAAACTGGGCAACATGGAAACCTCAGCCGGGTAATTATTGGCTTCATGTTGAAGCAGCAAATGGTGATGGTGGATTTGATGAGCAAACCATTTGTTTTGCAGTTTCAACAGACTTTAGCAAGAATTATATTGATTTAAATGGTATTGCGATGATTGATAAATCATCTTTATATCAGGTTGGTGTTACATATTCATCTAATGATTCCGATGTGCAGTTTAGATGGCTTCAGTATGATGTGGTAAATAATCATTGGTCACTTGTTTCTGATTGGAATAAAAGCAATTGGACAAACTGGTATCCAAAAAATGGAACATATTGGATATATGTTGAAGCAAGAACATCGGATGGGGTTGTAAATTCTATGACACAGGGAGTTATCGTAAATAGATAACATTGAATTAATGACATGGTATATTATCTTTGAAGTTGATTAAATTATAAGCATTGCATAATTGAAAAATGAGATTGCAATGCTTATAAATATAAGAAACCTATGAGGAATTTAATAATGATAAAAAAAGCAATTAACGGGATTAAAAAAATATATAATAATGATAAACCTTTGATAATAGAATGGATAATGGTTGGCATTATTTCTTTTATTATTTTGTGTTTCTTTATACATGGCGATACTGAAAATTTGATTAAATGGACACTAAACATGTTTGATGTTACAGTAAAAGGAAAGCCATTAGATTTTTATAGGTATTCTATCGAAAATCCCAATATGGCTCCGAATAATTATGTTTCAGGAACATTATATAGTTTAATAATTTGGGCAATATGGAATATTCCTATAGGGATAATTAAAACAATATTTGGAGTTGAAGTACTGCATAACCCGCTTGTGTATATATGGGGAAAGTTATTTCTTGTTTTATGTTTATGTATTACAATGTTTTTTGTGAATAAGATTGTGAAAAAAATAACTGGTGATGTAAATAGTGCTAAATGGGCAATGTTTTTATTAGCTTCATCGCTATTTATATATATAGGTGTTTATTATGGAGGACAAAATGATATAGTTATATGTGCATTTGCAACAGCAGCTGTGTATTGTTTAATGGATGGAAGGAATAAATGGTTTTATTTTTTGGCTGGTATGGCTATTTCTGTAAAATATTTTTTCTTTATTCCATATGTTGCAATTATATTATTGCTTGAAAAAAGAGTTTTAAGGATTATATATAAAATCGTATTAGGTATTATTCCAACAGGAATATATTGGCTTGTTACAAGGGCTTGTCCAATGGTTAGTGAATCAGCTTCACAAGGTAGTCCGATTTCTGTTCTTTTAAAAGAAATGGTCGGTGGTGCTTTTCCGGTGGTGTACAATAATTCTATTTCTTTATTTATTGGAATGTTATTGATAATATATATTTTGGCATATTTAACTTCACCTCAAAATGATGATGAAAAATATAGATATTTGATATATTATATTGTTGCAACGTGTCTTGCTATGTTACTATTTTCAACATTTCAGTATTATCGTGTTGTTATGGTATGCCCATTTATTGCAATATTGATGGTTATTGATAAAGAAAAATATCGAATTAATGTAATTATGGAAACAATTATTTCTATTTCGCTGTTTCTAATTTTAATAATACAAAGTGGTCTTTATTTATTTGTTTCAAGTGTTGTAAACAAAAATGTTTTTAAGTTTGTATTTGGAACAAGTGGTGTTGAAGAAAACTTTAGTTTAGGAATGGATATTTCATGTTGGATTTCAAATGATATGTTGACGATATTATTGCAGATATTTGCCACGGTAGTGGTGATTTTAAGTATATTTATCCTGGTGTTAAATAATCCCAGAGCTAAATTAGGGTTTTTAAATATACCATCAATAAAAACGGAAAGATGGATATATTGGTTAAGAACATTGGTTGTTGTTATTCCTGTTTTTTATGTTTTAGGCAGGATGATTGTATAGTTTATATTATTTTTTAGGAGAGAATACTATGATTAATTTTAACGTACCACCGTTTATCGGAACGGAAATGGATTATATCAAAAAAGCAGTTGAAAATAAAAAAATTTGTGGAGATGGAGAGTTTACTAAAAAGTGTAACGCATGGCTTGAGGAAAAGACGAAAACAGCTAAAGCACTTCTCACAACATCATGTACACATGCAACTGAGATGGCTGCCCTTTTATGCGATATTAAAGAAGGCGATGAGGTAATTATGCCATCATACACATTTGTTTCCACAGCGGATGCGTTCGTATTAAGAGGTGCAACAGTAGTTTTTGTGGATATTGATCCGAAAACTATGAACATAGATGCTAATCTTATAGAGGATGCTATTACAGAAAAGACAAAAGCTATCGTACCGGTTCATTATGCCGGTGTGTCTTGTGATATGGACAAGATTATGGAAATTGCAAAGCGTCATAATCTTATAGTAATTGAGGACGCAGCTCAGGGAATAATGAGTACTTATCATGGAAAGGCTTTAGGTACTATAGGCGATTATGGCTGTTATAGTTTTCATGAGACAAAAAATTATTCTATGGGTGAAGGTGGAGCCATCTTAATAAAGGATAAGGATAAGGCAGAAGAAGCTGAAATCCTTAGAGAAAAGGGTACAAACCGAAGTAAATTCTTTAGAGGTCAGATAGATAAGTATACATGGGTAAATTATGGTTCATCATATTTACCTAGTGACATGAATGCGGCATATTTGTATGCACAGCTTCTGCAGGCAGATATGATTAATAATTACAGACTTAATATATGGAATACATATTATGACGGATTTGGCGAGTTGGAGAAATCAGGGAAGATTGAGCTTCCATATATACCGGAAGGCTGTACCCATAATGCTCATATGTTCTATATTAAAGCAAAGGATCTGCAAGAGAGAACAGCTCTGATTAGTTTCTTGAAGGAAAATGGAATTCAGGCTGTATTTCACTATATCCCATTACATTCAGCTCCGGCAGGAAAAAAATTTGGTAGGTTTAATGGTGAAGACAAATATACGACAAGAGAGAGTGAAAGACTTATGAGACTTCCTATGTATTACGGTCTTAAGGATGAAGAAGTACAGTACATTATAAGTAAGGTAAAGGAATTTTATAAGTAAAATAGGTATTATTATGAAGAAAATAGTTATATTTGGTTCAACAGGAAATATTGGAGCGTATTTTACCGATTACTGTAATAATATGATAGATAAAAAGCAATATGAAGTTATTGCTGTAGGAAGAAAACATACAGATTATTACAAGAAAGCAGGGATTGAATATATAAATGTGGATTTATGTAATGCATCAGATTTTGAGAGGCTGCCAACAGAAGATTTGTATGCTGTTGTTAATCTAGCGGGACTTTTGCCTGCTTATATGAAGGAATATGATCCATTTAAATATGTGGAGACCAACATAAATGGTGCACTTCGCATTTTGGAATATGCCCGAAAGAATAATGCAGACAGGGCTTTATATACTCAGACATGGGCAGAGCAGGCAGGATATTGGGGAAAAGAAGATGTTCTTCATCCTGAGTATCCAAGAAAACTGTTGTTTACCGGTGATCATGCATTTTATGCTATTACAAAAAGTATGATTGTAGATACAATGGAGTATTACAAGCAGGAATATGGTCTGAAAAATTTCGTGTTCAGACTTCCTAATGTGTATTTGTATCATCCGGAAAAGTATTATTATGTAGATTGTGTCAAAAAACCGATTGGTTATAGATATATGATTGATAAAGCCACAGCAGGTGATACTATTGAGATGTGGGGAAATCCGGATGCATTTAAGGATATCCTCTATATAAAAGATTTGTGTCAGATGATGTATAAAGCTCTGTTTGCACAGGTTGATGGTGGAACTTACAATGCAGGAACAGGAATAAGAACTACATTACGTGAGCAGATTGAAGGGATAGTAGATGTGTTTTCACCTAAAGAGCATAGGTCGAATATTGTTGAGAAACCCGAAAAAAGCAGTTTTACAAGTTTTGTGATGGATATTGAGAATGCAAAAAAAGATTTAGGGTATAAACCGGAGTTTTCATATATAAGATATCTGCAGGATTACAAGAATGAGCAGGAACTTAATCGTTTTGCCGAGCTTTGGAGGAAATAAAAAGATGAAGAAATTAGCAATAATTGGGGCTTCATATTTACAGGAACCATTAATAGAAAAAGCAAAATCTATGGGAATCGAGACGCATGTATTCGCTTGGGCAGCAGGCGATGTGGGAGAAAAGAGTGCAGATTATTTTTATCCTATCAGTATTGTAGAGAAAGATGAAATCTTAAAAAGATGCAGAGAGATTGGCATTGACGGAATATGTACGATAGCATCAGATCTGGCAGTAATTACAGTGAATTATGTGGCAAATAATATGGGACTTACAGCTAATTCCATTGCATGTACTGAAAAATCTACAAATAAGCATTTGATGAGAGCTGCTTTTGAAAAAAATGGAGATCCTTCTCCTAAAAGTATTCTGGTGTCATCAATAGATGATTTAGAAGGAATAGAACTGAACTATCCCATTATTGTTAAACCTATAGACCGTTCTGGAAGCCGCGGAATAACAAAGCTACAGGATTCATCTGGACTTGTAGAGGCAATCGAGGATGCTAAAGCTCAGGGATTTGAGAAAGAGGCATTGGTGGAGGAGTTTGCTACAGGCCAGGAATATAGTATTGAGTGTGTTTCATGGAAAGGAAAGCATCACTTTTTAGCAATGACACATAAATTTACCACAGGGGCACCACATTTTATAGAAACCGGACATATGGAACCGGCACCAATATCACAGGAACAACTGGAACAGGTAAAAAAAGTTGTCTTTCATGCTTTGGATAGTCTGGAAATCACATATGGAGCATCGCATACAGAGTTAAAGATTGCTAAGGACGGCACAATTGCTTTAATTGAAATCGGTGGCAGAATGGGTGGCGATTTTATCGGAAGCAACCTGGTGCAGCTTTCAACAGGAATTGATTTTGTGAAGGCGGTTATTGATATATCATTAGGAGAAGAACCGGACTTGGAGTTGGGAGATCATGCGGCAGCGGGGGTTAGATTTGTATTTGATCAGAAAGATGTTGATATATTAGAAAAACTCAAAAAAGAACATCCTGAATATATAGTTGATATGGATATTAAGCCGGTAGATGGACACGAAGTTATAGATAGCTCCACAAGATATGGTTATTGCCTGATGAGTGCAAAAGATTTGAAATCGCTATATCCATATTTACCGGATGACATGGAGGAATAATGATGGATAAGTCGAAACTAAAGGTACTTTTTGCATTGCATTTGATGCTGATGATTTATTCTATGAGTGGCATATGTAGTAAAATGGCTTCACAGCAGGATTTTCTTAGCTTTAAATTCTGTTTATTTTATGCTATTATTATTTTTCTCCTGGGATTTTATGCGATAGGTTGGCAGCAGATTATCAAACGACTTCCGTTAACTACGGCATTTGCCAATAAAGCTGTAACTGTTGTCTGGGGAATAATATGGGGAGCTGTTTTTTTTCATGAGTCAATTACTGTTGGAAAAGTGATTGGTGCAGCATTAGTGATTGTTGGTGTTGTAATTTATGCCAGGGCTGATGAAGGAGAAGTAAATGAATAAAACGGTATTAATCTATTCCTGTGTGCTTCTGATAGGAGTGCTTGTCAGCGCGATTTCACAGGTTTTACTAAAAAAAGCGGCAATGAAACATTATGAGAATCATTTAAAAGAGTATTTGAATCCAATGGTAATATTTGCGTATGCAATGTTTGTTGGAACTACATTTCTTTCTATAATTGCTTATCGTGGAATACCATTATCAATGGGACCGATATTAGAGGCAACAAGTTATATTTATGTTACGATATTTGGAGTGAAGATTTTTCATGAGAGACTTAATAAAAAGAAAATTATAGCATTGTTTTTTATAGTAGGCGGAATAATAATATACTCAGTATTCGGATAAATAAGTAATTAGAGAGGATAATATATGGATATATCAGTAGTAATACCAATTTATGGTTGCAGGGCAGCATTGGAAGAATTACATCGCAGATTAACAGATACACTTGTTGCGATGGATAAAGAATATGAAATTATTCTTGTAAATGATAATTGTCCACAGAATTCGTGGGAGGTAATACAGCAGCTATGCAAAAAAGATAAGCATGTTGTTGGAATAGAATTGTCACGTAATTTCGGACAGATTCAGGCGATAACTGCAGGATTGGATTATAGTAAAGGTGATTGGGTTGTTGTGATGGATTGTGATTTACAGGACAGACCAGAGGAAATTCCAAATCTTTATAAAAAAGCAATAGATGATCAATTAGATGCAGTATTTGCACGACGTGCAGAACGAAAAGATTCTTTTATGAAAGTATTGGTTTCAAAGGCTTTCTACAAGATATATTCATGGGCCTCCGATGGCAACTATGACCCGGCTTTATGTAATTTTAGCATCAGTAAGCGAATAGTGGTAGATAATTATTGTAAGATGAGGGAGCTTCACAGAGCTTTTGTTATTTATGTAAAATGGATGGGCTTTAGAATTGGCACATTAGATGTTCATCATGAAGAAAGGTATGAGGGAAAATCTTCATATAATTTTAAGAAGCGAATGAAGATGGCTACATCGATTCTTACATCACAATCGGACAAGTTAATAAAACTTACAGTCGGATTGGGATTTGTTGTGTCTATGTGCTCGGCATTGGTTATTATTGGATTAATTATTCATTATTTTACTACAAGTGCTGTGACAAGCGGCTGGTCAAGTATCATTGCAACTATTTGTTTAATGAGTGGACTGCTTATGATGTGTATAGGTATAGTTGGAACTTATGTTGGCAATATTTTTATGCAGGTTAAGGAAAGACCGTTATATATTGTAAGGACAGTGCTTAATGATAAAGAAAATAAAGAATGTAAAATACTTTAATTATATAGTTTTAATGAATAAAAGAATATAAGATTATGGCAGGTGAAACAATCCAGATTTACAATAATGGCAATATGATGCATGATTTTGATTTTAAACCAAGTACTTCGATTGATGAAGAATTAGGAAAATTTGTAACATGGTTTAAGGAATATTATAGATACGAGTAAGGAAGAAGTCGTAAAATGAAGAAGATATTAAAAAGAGCAACAGCATGTTTGCTGGCAGTCTTAATGCTGGCAGGAGAAGCAACGGTACAGGTAGCAGCAATTGATAGCAATGGAAATGGTACGACAAAGACAGTTTCCTATGTGGCGACACATAATTATACCGTCTATTATCTTGATCTGAAAGGAATGTGTTATATCATGAGAGATAAGGGTATTGATGTAGGTGTGTCATATGTCAGCAATGCATCAAATGTGACATTCAGATGGCAGGCATATAATCTGGATAAACATAAGTGGAGTCTGGTAGCAGACTGGACTGGAAGCAACTGGGTAACTTGGAAACCGGAAAAGGGCAACTTTTGGCTGTATGTAGAGGCAATGACTCCGGATGGTGCGACACAGAATACAATTATGTGTTTCGCATCACAGAAAGACTATTCCCATCACTCATTAAACCTCAATGGAATGTGTTATAATATTTATGATGATCGGATTGATGTGGGAATTGCATATGATAGTGACGATTCCAATTTGACATTTAAATGGGAAGCATATAATCTGGATAAGCAGAAGTGGAATCTGGTAGCAGACTGGACCGGAAGTAACTGGGTATCCTGGTATCCAAAAAAAGGTAATTACTGGATGCATGTTACAGCACGGACATCAGATGGTGTGACGAAGGATTATACAATCTGCTTTTATGCAGCAAGAAATTACAATTATAAATACATAACGATTAATGGAATCTGCAGTGTGAATGATAAAGCAGCAATAAATCTTGGCGTATCTTATAATAGCAACGATACATCACTAGTATTCCGTTGGCAGATATATGATCTTAGCACTGGCAGTTGGTCTACATTGACAGACTGGACTGGAAGCAACTGGGTATCCTGGTATCCGGATTCTGGTAATTACTGGGTATATGTAGAATCAAGAACAAGTGATGGAACAGTAGAAAGTTATTGTACCGCTTATCAGGTGACAGCAAGATATGAAATCATGGGAACAACCAGTACCAATCTTGCACAGATGGTTGCATATTATAATGCTAATAATACTTATCCGGAATTCTATGCATCTTCCGATGCACCGACAATAGAAACATTTTGTCGGATATATCTGGAAGAATGTCAGGCAGAAGGTTTGAAAGCAGAAGTAGCATTCTGTCAGGCAATGCTGGAGACTGGATTTTTACGATATGGGGTAGATGTACAGATTAACCAGTATAACTTTGCTGGATTAGGAGCAACCGGTAATGGGGCACCGGGAAATTCTTTTGGCAGTGTAAGGGAAGGAATCCGGGCACAGGTACAGCACTTAAAAGCTTATGCATCAACCGATGGTCTGAATCAGCCATGCGTGGATACCCGGTTCCAACATGTAAGAAGAGGAACAGCACATTATGTAGAATGGCTTGGAATCCAGGAGAACCCATATGGAAGAGGTTGGGCGACTGCTAAGAATTATGGCTACAATATTGTAAACATGTATATGGCAAAACTATTTAAATATTAAATTCAGAAAAGGATCACATTGGGTCAGGCACTGTTAACAAATTGTTGTTCATTATTTTACTACAAGTGTTGTGACAAGCGGCTGGTCAAGTATCATTGCAACTATTTGTTTAATGAGTGGACTGCTTATGATGTGTATAGGTATAGTTGGAACTTATGTTGGCAATATTTTTATGCAGGTTAAGGAAAGACCGTTATATATTGTAAGGACAGTGCTTAATGATAAAGAAAATAAAGAATGTAAAATACTTTAATAATTAAATAAGGATTTCTTAAAGTATTATATCGCTAAATGAGGTATACTATATATAAGTATGGATGGATATAAGGAAGATATGATATGTTAAGAAAAAGAAATATAATAAGTATAATTCTTTTTTGGGTTATACTTATTGTTTTATATGAGATGATAAGTATAGTCTTTTCAGTGAATGACAGCCCTTCGCAGATGAATGTTCAGGGATTTTTTATGGAGCAAAAGGATTCCTTGGATGTGCTAATGATAGGCTCAAGTGAAGTGTATTCTGACTATTCCCCCGCAATTGCCTGGGAAAACTATGGATATACGTCATATGATTTGTCAATGGGAGCCGCTCCGGCAAATTTATATAAAGATATGATAAAAAAAGGCTTGGAGAGACAGAATCCGAAATTGATTGTAATTTCACTGAATGGATATCTGCATGGAAGCAGTGACTTTGAAAATCCGGTGCAGCTTCATCGTTGGATAGATAATGTTCCATATATTTATGGACGTAAGGATTCAGTTGATTCTCTTCTTAAAGGGCAAGGGAAAGGTCAGTTTTATTTTAATATGGCGTTTTCTCATGTTAATTGGAAACGGCCAATTAGTCTGGCTAAAAATACACTGGAAAAAAGCATTATGACCCTTAATAAACAAAGCTATTTAAAGGGATTTTGTACGGTGTCCGGAAGTGATAAAGGTACTCAGATGGGAGAATTGCAGAATATTGACTTTGATAATGGCTGTGAAGATGCACTGAGAGAACTTTTGGTTTATCTTCAGGCTCAAAATATAGAAAAGGTATTGTTTGTCAGATTTCCACATCAGCGTAAGTTTGAAAATCCTGAAGCTATAGATAAAATTGGTTCTATTATATCCGAATATGGATATGATATTTTGAATTTAAACGATAAATCGAAGGAATTGGGTATAGATGTACCGGCAGACTATAGTGATGCAGAGCATTTAAATATTAATGGAATGGAAAAAATGACAGAGTATCTTGGAAAGTATATTATTAATAAGTATGATGTCAGCTCTGAGAAAAGTACCGGGGATATTGTAAAATGGAATAAATGTGTGAAAAAAACAAAAGAAATGATAAACTCTGTTCGTGAGGATATGAAAAGTGGAACATGCAGGTTATATTATGAGGCGTCCATTTATTGGGAACCTAAGATACAAAAATAGGCATTGACTTATTTCATTCATAACGCTATTATAGTAAAATCGCAGATTAACGAAGATTTTATAAGATGAAACGGATATGACATGAAAAAGAGAAAAGAAGATTTAAAGGAACTGGTTCTCTATACGGTATTTGGTAATATGACATTTATAATCAGCATAGCGTCATATGCAGTGTTTAATGTTGCACTTGGAATAAATGAATTAATAGCGAATGCCCTTGCTTGGGTATTTGCGGTGCTTTTTTCGTATATTACCAACAAAAGATGGGTATTTCGCGTATCAACACCTACAAAAACAGCAGCACTTGTGCAGATGTTTGCGTTTTTCAGTGGCAGATTTTTTACCCTGATTATTGAGGAAACTATTATTTTTGTTTTTATAACGATGCTTTCGTACCCAAGCATGTGGGTGAAGCTGGCTGCCCAGGTGGTGGTAGTGGTGCTCAATTACATAATTAGCAAGCTCTTTGTGTTTAAAAATCAATAAGTAAGAAAATATTAAGGAACAAAAACTTTTCAAATGCACGTTAATGTGGTAAAATCGGTATGGTTAACATTAATAGGCTTATTTACTAGCTGATACAGGAGGTTAATATAAATGGATTTTAGAGCTGAGTACGAGAAATGGTGCACAGACCCATATTTTGATGAGGCTACAAAGGCTGAGCTTAAGGCTATCGCAGGTGATGATAAGGAGATAGAGGACAGATTCTATCGCACACTTGAGTTTGGTACAGCAGGTCTTCGTGGTGTCATAGGAGCCGGCACCAACAGGATGAATATATACACAGTCCGTCAGGCTACACAGGGACTGGCGAATTACATACTTTCACAGGGAGAGGACGCAGTAAAGAGAGGTGTTGCAATCGCACATGACTCACGTAATATGCATGATGAGTTCACAGATGCCACAGCACTCTGTCTTGCAGCTAACGGAATCAAGACATATGTATTCCCACAGCTCGCACCTGTTCCGGAGCTGTCATACGCAGTAAGGACACTCGGTACAATAGCCGGTGTTGTTATCACAGCAAGCCACAATCCTCGTGAGTACAATGGATACAAGGTATACTGGGAGGATGGTGCACAGGTTACTCCACCTCATGATACAAGCATCATGGCTGAGGTGGCAAAGGTTACATCATTTGATCAGGTAAAGACTATGGACAAAGCTGCTGCTATTGAGGCAGGCCTTTACAATGTCATCTCTGACGAGGTTGAGGAGGGATATTTCGGAGAGCTTCGTAAGCTTTCTATCCATCCTGAGATCATCAAGGCTATGGCAAAGGATATCAAGATTGTTTACACACCACTCCACGGCACAGGACTTCGCCCTGTACAGAGAGTGCTTAAGGATATGGGCTTTGAGAATGTATACATTGAGCCAAGCCAGGCAGTACCTGATGGCAATTTCCCTACATGTCCTTATCCAAATCCTGAGAATCCTGATGCATGGAAGCTCGCGCTTGAGCTGGCAAAGGAAAAGGATGCTGATATCGTTTTAGCAACTGATCCTGATGCCGACAGACTCGGTGTATATTGCAAGGATACAAAGACAGGAGAGTATGTGACATTTACAGGAAATATGTCAGCTATGCTTATCGGTGAGTACATTTTAAGCCAGAAGAGTGCCAATGGTACTCTGCCAGAGAATCCTGCATTTGTTGAGTCAATTGTTTCTACAGATATGGGTAAGGCAATTGCGGCAGCATATGGCGTAAAGCATATCGAGGTTCTCACAGGTTTCAAGTATATCGGAGAGCAGATGCTTAAATTTGAAAAGACCGGCTGCAACAACTATGTATTCGGTATGGAGGAGAGCTACGGATGTCTGCCGGGTACATATGCAAGGGACAAGGATGCTCCTGCAGCAGTTTGTATGCTGTGTGAGGTAGCTGCCTTCTACAAGTCACGGGGCAAGACTCTCTGGGATGGCATGATTGATATGTACGAGAAGTATGGCTACTACAGAGAGGGCATTTCCACAATGACCTTAAAGGGCATTGATGGTGCTGCACAGATAAATGAGATTATGACAAAGGCACGTGCCGCTGAGCCAAAGAAATTTGGTGATTATCAGGTGCTTGCTATCCGTGATTACAAGAATGACACAAGAAAAGATATGACAACAGGAAAGGTTGAGCCGACAGGTCTTCCTTCTTCTAATGTACTTTACTACGAACTTAACGATAACGCTTGGTGCTGTGTACGCCCTTCTGGTACAGAGCCTAAGATTAAATTCTATTTCGGAGTTAAAGGAGTGTCTCTTGAAGATTCACAGGCTAAGCTTGATGCTTTGTCAGCTGAGGTTCTCGGACAGTTTGAATAAGGACTATGATGAAAATATACATTTGCCCGGATTGTGGTTGGATACGGATGGTTTCAAGAAGGAAAGAAGTTGAATGCTTCAAGTGTGGCAGGCCGCAGATGCGTCTGACGAATCTGGAGTTTGGAAAGTATACCAATATGTCAGAGAAGGAGCGTCTGGACTACGCAGACGCATGGCTTTACATTCATAGGAAAAAGGAAAAATAACATGGCAAAGAAGAGAAAGAAAAAAAGAGGCCGTAAAAAAATAGTATTATTTATATTTGAAATATTAGTTTTACTTATAGTATTGGCTGTTTTAGGATTATATAATAGTACAATAGGTAAAATTGATTTCAAGAATGATCTCTCAGCCAGCGAAGCTGGCATTAATGACGATATTGATGAAGATAGCGTGCAGACTATGCATGGATACTTAAATGTTGCTTTATTCGGACTTGATAATCGTTCGAGCGGTAAATATGATGGTGGAAATTCTGATTGTATAATGATTGCCAGCTTAAACTATGATACAAATGAAGTTAAGCTTGCTTCACTATACAGAGATACCTTTTTGTCTGTTGGAAAGGGCAAGTATTATAAGGCTAATAATGCTTTTGCAAATGGTGGAGCAGAGAATGCAGTCAGAATGATAAATTCCAATCTAGATATGAATATAACTAAATATGTTTGTGTCGATTGGAAGGCTTTGGTTGATGTTATTGATGCACTTGGGGGGCTGGATCTCGATTTAACCAAGGAGGAAGTGCATTGGGTTAATGGATATATAACTGAGACAGCTAATTCAATAGGATATCCTTGTGATGCATTGAAGGGTGAAGGAAGAGTACATCTAAATGGTGTACAAGCGGTGTCATATTCTAGAATCCGATATACATCAGGCGATGATTTCTTAAGGGCGTCAAGACAAAGAATTGTATTGCAGGCGATACTCGAAAAGTGTAAGGGTGAAGATATAGCAACACTTACATCTATGTGTTCATCGATGATGGATGACATTAGTACCAATTTTACGGTAAAAGAAATCTTGTCACTGGCGAAAAATGTTACCAAGTATCAGATTTCATCTACTACAGGATTCCCATATAATGTTACTACAAAGGATCTTTCTAATGTAGGAGATACGGTTATTCCTATTGATTTGGCTACAGATGTTGTACAATTGCATAAGTATCTTTTCGAAGATGATTCATATACGGTATCAAATACTGTGCAGTCTATAAGTGATGCTGTACAGAAAAAGACTGGGGTTGATTCAAAAACAGAAATATATGATACAACAAAGTACAATAATACAGCTGGTGCAACTGGAACTGAGGGGGCTAAGCAAAAAAACAAAGAGGCTCAGGATGCCCTAAAGAAGAGTCAGTCAGAATCTGAAAATGATTCGACAACAAAATCATCATCCGATGATTCAGATGAGTAATTACCTGAAGTCAGTTATGAAGGTGTTATAAGGCATAAGATATATTAATTAAGCTTTATAAAGATAATATTTATATGGACAATATATCGGGGACCGGTCATTAGACTGGTCCCGCATGCTTTAATATGGCTGATACAATTAATATATCAATAAAGTAATATTGCAATAACTGGTCTGTATGGTTACTAATAATCTATAGTTGATTAATGATTAAACATTAATTATCAACTATATTACAAGAACAAGGGAGAATTTATGAAAACAGAAATTAAAGAAAAAATCACAGCAACCAATCAGAAATACTTAAAGAAATTCTTAACAGAGGGAGCACCGGCAAAGCTTGAGTCACAGCTTGAGCACATGGACTGGTCATATCTTGATATGATTCACAACAAGGAGCAGCAGAGAGGTACATTTTCACCGCTTGCTGCTATGGAGCTTTCAGAGATAGAGGCAAATAAGGACAAATATCTTGCAACAGGTCTTGAGGCGGTCAAGAATGGCAAGGTCGGTGCAATTCTTCTTGCCGGTGGACAGGGTACACGTCTTGGCTTTGACAAGGCTAAGGGCATGTTCAATATCGGAAAGACAAAGGAGCTCTACATCTTTGAGCAGCTTGTCGCAAACCTCAAGAAGGTTACAAATCAGACCGGTACATGGGTGCCTCTGTATGTTATGACAAGCGAGATAAATGATAGCATGACAAGAGAGTTCTTTGAAGAACACGATTATTTTGGATACAACAAGGACTATGTGAAGTTTTTCGTGCAGGAGATGGTTCCGGCAGTTGATTTTGATGGAAATCTTCTCATGAAATCTGAGGATTCACTTGCCATGTCACCAAACGGAAACGGTGGATGGTTCAAGTCACTTATCAATGCCGGTCTTGACAAGGATTTGAAGGACAAGGGTGTTGAGTGGCTCAATGTATTTGGTGTAGACAATGTGCTTCAGCAGATTGCAGATCCTGTATTTGTAGGTGCTATAATCGAGTCCGGCTGTGTCAGTGGCTCTAAGGTGGTCAGAAAATGTGATCCATATGAGAGAGTTGGTGCTATGTGTCTTGAGAATGGCAAGCCTTCGATTGTTGAGTATTACGAGCTTACTCCTGAGATGGCAGAGGCAAAGAACGAGAATGGTTCATTGCAGTATGGCTTTGGTGTTATACTTAACTATTTATTCCGCGTGGACAAGCTCATGGCTATCGCAGAGAAGAGCCTTCCACTTCATGTGGTAGAGAAGAAGGTACCTTACATTGATGAGAACGGCACAGAGCACAAGCCTGAGACTCCGAATGCATACAAGTTCGAGACACTCATCCTCGATATGGTATACATGATGGACAATAGCCTGCCATTTGAGGTAGACAGAGAGAAGGAGTTTGCACCTGTAAAGAATGCGACAGGTACAGATTCGGTTGAAACAGCGAGAGCACTTCTTGAGAAGAACGGAATTGAAATTTAATATATGATTTATGGTAACTGTTCATTGGCAGGGATGTATTGATATTCTGCAATTTCTATTTATCGCAGATTTAGAGGTGCATCTGCTGATGAGCAGTTATTTTTATTTTTATAATCGCATAGTGGCCTGCAATGGGGAACATAGGCTATAAATAGTTAACTGATTTATGAAAAATTAAATAATCCCGTCACAAATTAAACACAGATTGACAGTATACTTCTAATTGTAAACGAAAGGAGAAATTATTATGGATAACAATTATAGAAATATGAATGATACAAATAATACTAACAGTACAAACAACAGCGATTATACAAGCAACGTCAACAATGCTAATACAACAGGTAACGCATCTGATGCAGGTGTAAATTTCACAATGTCGGGTAATCCTTACAATCCGGATGAGTCACAGAAGGCTGCACAGACTAATAATACATCAGCTGAAAGCTATTCACAGAGCTACAATCCATATTCGCAGGCTTCTGCAGCAGGACAGCCAAATGCAAATCAGTCATATGCAAACCAGCCTTATTCTAATCAGCAGTATAATTCAGGCACAAATAATAATGCATATGGCGGCGCATCAGCCGGTTCGACAGACAACTCATATAGCCGGATGAATATGAATGGTCAGGCATACCAGCAGACTGCAAAGCCTAAGAAACAGAGGGCACATAGAAAGCCTGGTGCATTTGGACCATTTGCAGCAAAGACAGTAGCGGCAGCTCTTATCTTCGGACTCGTCGGAGGCGGCGTTTTCACAGGAGTAAGCTATATTGGCACGAGAGCTATTTCAAGTTCTTCTACTGCAAGTGCAAAGCTTACCACTACAACATCCGGTGGGACTAAGCAGACATCCTCAGGGGATGCAAAGGATCTGACAGATGTATCATCTGTTGTCGATGAGGTTATGCCTAGCATCGTTGCTATCACAAATACAGGAACAGTCACCTACAACAGCTTTTTCGGAAAGAAGTCACAGCAGTCACAGAGCTGCGGCTCAGGAATCATTGTGAGTGAGGATGATGATTATCTCTACATTGCTACAAATAACCATGTTGTAGCAGATTCAGAGGAGCTTACAGTACAGTTTGATGATGATTCTGTGGTAAAGGCAGAAATCAGAGGAACGGATCCTGACGATGATCTTGCAGTTGTACGTGTAAAAAAATCAGACCTTGGAAAAGATACTTACTCAAAAATCAAGATTGCGACAATCGGAGATTCAGACAGTGTAGCTGTTGGAAGCCCGGCAATCGCTATCGGTAATGCACTTGGATACGGACAGTCTGTTACAACAGGTATAGTAAGTGCACTTAACAGAACCGTAACTACACAGGATTCACAGACAGGTGAGACTGTAACTAACAACAATCTCATCCAGACAGATGCAGCAATAAATCCTGGAAACAGTGGTGGAGCACTCTTAAATGAAAACGGCGAGGTCATTGGTATCAACTCCGTAAAATATTCTTCGACAGATGTTGAGGGTATCGGGTATGCAATTCCAATGTCGGTTGCAAAGCCTATTATTGAGAGCCTCATCCAGGATGGAAAGTATACAAACGAGAATCAGGCATACCTTGGAATAAAGGGTGGCGATGTTTCGTCTGAGATGGTAGCCTATGGCTTCCCACAGGGTGTGTATGTTTCATCTGTTTCAGCTGGTTCAGGTGCCGCAAATGCCGGCTTACAGGAGGGAGATATCATCACTGCTGTTGACAGCACAAAGATTTCTTCTATGACAGAGCTGCAGTCAGCGTTAAAGAGCTACAAGGCCGGAGATAAGGTTACTCTTACTGTTGCCCGTCAGAGTGGCAGACAGTACGAAGAGAGCAAGGTTGAAGTAACCTTAAGCTCTGCAAAGGATATCCAGCAGTAATTCGAGTGTGTTTTCTCCTCACCCCTGCGTCCATGCAGGGGTGTTTCTGCGTTTCATGGGCATAATTTCTACAGTATCTAAGCCACTTCGCTATTCGCTCCTGCAAGAGTACGTGTGCGCCACCGGGGCCCGGGGCTTACGTCCCTTTCGCTGTGGCGGAAATGTTGTTCAAATCAGTTCAAAGTACTAGACAAATTCCACAAAATATTAGATAATATATATAAATATTTTTTATTTTGCACCGCATGAGAATTCTTCAAAATGGATGGTTCATAAGTGTATTTATCATAGTATACACATGGGTTTATGATTATGACAGATAATATACATTGAGCGGATGCAGCATAGGAGGTCGGCATGAAGAAGAAAAAAATAGTTATTGCACTCGGACATGATGCTCTTGGAACAACTCTTCCGGAGCAGCACGAGGCTACAAAGCATACAGCAAAGGCAGTTGCAGATTTTATCAGGGACGATTATGAGGTTGTTATCACACACAGCAACGGACCGCAGGTGGGCATGATTCACACCGCTATGTCTGAGTTTTGCAGGATTTATCCTGAGTATACAGCTACACCTACAGCAGTCTGTTCTGCAATGAGCCAGGGCTATATAGGATATGATTTACAGAATGCTATCCGTACAGAGCTTCTTGGCAGAGGAATTTACAAGACTGTTTCTACAATACTTACACAGGTGGTTGTTGACCCATATGATGAGGCTTTTTATCATCCGACAAAGATCATTGGTCGTGTTATGACAGAGGCTGAGGCTGAGGAAGAGGAGAAAAAGGGCAATCATGTGACACAGGTTGAGGGAGGCTACAGAAGAGTTGTGGCAGCTCCAAAGCCTGTTGATATAGTGGAAAAGGATGCTATTAAGGCTCTTGTTGATGCGGATCAGGTTGTTATCGCATGCGGTGGCGGCGGAATTCCTGTTTTAGCACAGGATAACAAGCTTCAGGGCGCCAGTGCTGTTATTGAGAAGGATCTTGCAGCAGGAAAGCTTGCAGATACTCTTGATGCTGACAGACTTGTTATACTTACAAGCGTTGACAAGGTCTGCCTGAACTATGGCAAGGAGGATGAGAAGCCACTTGATACCATGACTGTTGATGAGGCAAAGAAGTACCTTGCAGCAGGCGAGTTTGATGAGGGTACCATGGCTCCAAAGATTGAGGCGGCTATCGACTTTATCGGTGACTCTGCCATCCGTTCGGTACTTATCACAAAGCTCAACAAAGAGGGCAAGACTGTTTCAGGTGGTATGGGCACTTTAATTACAAAGTAGAGCTTAATTGTTATAATTCACATATATCCCACACGTCTATATGCATTTTGCAGAGCAGATGTGTGGGTAGTTTTATAAGAAACAAGGTCTGAAGAGTTGAAAACAAGGTAACTATTCAGAACTCCCGAGAACAAGAAAAGTAAGATAGAAGGTAACACAAAATGAGTGAGAAAAGGCTTCAAAAGAGAGATGAAATCTCAGACGAGTACAAATGGAAGCTTGAGGATATGTATGAGACAGATGAGCTGTGGGAGGCTGAGTGCGAAAAAACGTCACAGCTTGCAGAAAAGCTATCCGGATTTAAGGGACATCTGGCCGACAGTGCAGCAACGCTGCTTGATTTTTTTAAGAAGCAGGATGAGCTGTCTTATTATTTGGAGCGTATAGTGGTCTATGCGAATGAGCGCTTACATCAGGACACTGCCGTGTCGAAATATCAGGCATATGTGTCAAAGGCAGAGACACTGACTGTTCAGGCATCAGGTGCGCTGGCATTTGCGAATCCGGAAATTTTGCAGATAGATGATAAAAGGCTTGAGAGCTTTTACAGTGAGAGCAATGAGCTTATGCACTATAAGCGTGCGATTGATGAGATAATGCGTCAGAAAGCGCATACTTTATCGGCTGCAGAGGAGAATATCCTGGCGCAGTGCGGTGAGATGGCTGCAGCACCGGAGAATATATTCAGCATGTTCAACAACGCGGATATCAAATTCCCATATATCACTGATGTCGAGGGAAATAAAATCCGTATCACGCATGGCAATTTCATAGATTTTTTAAGCAGCAAGGACAGAAGCCTGCGCAAGCAGGTGTTCCGCGGAGTGTATGATTCGTACAAGAAGTGGAGCAATACTGTTTCCATGATGTACATCAGCAAGCTGAAAAATGACACTTTTTATGCAAGGGTCAGAAAATATGACAGCGCAAGGAACATGTATTTATCCGATGGCGATATTCCTGAGAGTGTATATGACAATCTGATTGAGACGGTTCATGCACATCTGCCGGCTCTGCACAGGTACATGTCGCTTAGGAAGAAGCTTTTAGGTGTGGAGCATCTGCATATGTATGATTTGTTTGCACCGATTGTGGACAATGTACAGACCACCTACACCTATGATGAGGCAAAAAAGCTTGTGGCAAAGGCGCTTGAGCCTATGGGAGATGAGTATGTAAGCGTACTTAAGTCTGGCATGGAGAGTGGCTGGATAGATGTATATGAGAATGAGAACAAGAGAAGCGGTGCGTATTCATGGGGCGCTTACGGCACTCATCCGTATGTACTTTTGAACTATGCCGACAATCTGGACAGTGTGTTTACGCTGGCTCATGAGATGGGACATGCGATGCATACATACTATTCAAATGAGCATCAGAGCATCACCTACGCAGGATACCTGATTTTTGTGGCAGAGGTTGCATCCACCTGCAATGAGTCGCTTCTCATGCACTATATGCTTGAGCATTGTGAGGATGAGAATGAGAGAAAATATCTCATGACACATTTTCTGGACGGCTTCAGGACGACACTTTTCAGGCAGGCGCAGTTTGCAGAGTTTGAGCATATAGCTCACCGGAAAATGCAAAAGGGCGAACCGGTTACCAAGGATGTGCTAAATGAGCTGTGGCATGAGCTGAATGTGCAGTACTACGGACCGGATATGCGCGTGGATGATGAGATATCATATGAGTGGATGCGCATACCGCATTTTTACACACCGTACTATGTATATCAGTACTCGACGGGCTATTCGGCAGCAGTTGCTTTTTCAAAAAAGATACTTGAGGAGGGAAAGCCTGCTGTGGATAAGTATATAGGAAATTTCCTGTGCGGTGGATGCTCGAAGAATCCAATCGAGCTGCTAAAGAGTGCCGGTGTCGATATGAGCACACCAAAGCCTGTGGATGATGCACTCAATGTATTTGAGGATTATCTGAAGCAGTTTGAGACAGCAACTAAGTAAGGAGAAACATTTTTATGGAAAGAATTAAAAGCTTTACAATCAATCATAATATTCTTAAACCTGGATTTTATATTTCGAGAAAAGACGGAGAAATCGTCACATACGACCTTCGTACAAGAAAACCTAATGCAGGCGATTATATGTCAAATTCGGCTATGCACTCAGTAGAGCATATGTTTGCAACATGTGTGAGAAACTCTGAGATTGCAGACGATGTGGTATATTTTGGACCGATGGGCTGTCAGACAGGCTTCTATCTCGTTGTGAGGGATGTCGAGCCGGCGAAGGTTTTTGAAATCACCAAAGAGGTCTTAAAACAGATACTTGAGCATGATGGACCTGTGTTTGGTGCATCAGCTATAGAGTGCGGACATTACGAGAATCTGTCACTTGACGAGGCAAAGAAGGAGTGCCGTGCATATCTTAAGGTACTTGAGAGCCAGACAAATATGGAGTTTACTTATCCACAGTAAACAGAATGGAGAAATAAAATGACAATAGGTGTAATTGGTGCAATGCAGATGGAGGTCGATGACTTAAAGGCTCAGATGACAGACACACAGACAGAGGTTTACAGCGGAGTGGAGTTTGTTGAGGGCAAAATCGGTGATCAGTATGTTGTTGCGGCAAAATGCGGAATAGGAAAGGTGTTTGCGGCAATATGTGCAGAGGCCATGATTTTGAAATATGATGTAGATATGATTGTCAATATCGGAGTGGCAGGAACTTTGACAAAGGACTTAAATGTGCTTGACGTGGCAGTAGCTACAAACGTGCTGCAACACGATATGGATACATCGCCAATCGGAGATCCGAAGGGACTTCTCTCAGGCATCAACATGATTCTGCTTCCGGCAGATACAAAAATGGTGGAGCTCATGTGTTCATGCTTAGCTGACAGGAATATCCACTACAAAAAGGGCAATATCGCAACAGGAGATCAGTTTATTGCCACAAAGGAGCAGAAGGATTATATTTCGAATACCTTTGATGCAATCGCAGCAGAGATGGAGGGCGGCAGCATCGGTCATGTGTGCTATGTGAACAAGGTGCCATTTGCCATTCTTCGCTCAATATCAGACGGCGATGGCGGCGAGACAGACTACCAGACCTTTGCGGAGAAGGCTGCGCATCAGTCGATTGAGGTAGTGCTTGAGTTTATCGGAAGGGCAGAAGAACTGAAATAGAGTTATTTCATTATTCATAATTTGTGATAATAAAGAATAGTATATAGCATGAGTGAATACAGAGCATACATGCAAAATACAAAACTACATAATGGGACAAAACGAAAGAAACGCCGACACAGATTCCTTTTTGGAGTGCTGCTGTCGGCGCTTCTTATTACAGGTGCTTTATATGGCAGAGAGTATGACATATCGCAGCTGAAAAATATAGAGGTGATGGAGACACTTAGCAGTGCTGTGAGTCAGTTCGGAGACAGAAAGCTGCCTGTATATTCGGTTCAGACAACGGAAAAAAAGATAGCCCTTTCATTTGACTGTGCCTGGGGAGCAGAGGATTTTGACAGTATGATGGAGACACTTGACAAGCACAACGTAAAGGCTACATTTTTTATGACAGGAGGGTTTGTGAGTGATAATCCTGAATGTGTAAAGACGCTGGTTGAAAAAGGGCATGAGCCAGGAAATCACAGTGAGCACCACTATGATATGGCAACAATCACGGCAGGCGAGATGAAGACAGAGATAATGGATGTGCACAAAAAGGTCAAGGAGCTGACAGGAAAGGATATGAAGGTATTCAGACCGCCATACGGTTCGTACAACAATGAACTGATTGACACAGTGTATGGCTGTGACTATTATCCAATCCAGTGGGATGTGGATTCGCTCGACTGGAAAAACTATGGTGTGCAAAACATCATAGATACAGTGTGCAATCACAAAAGCCTGGATTGTGGCTCGATAATACTCTGCCATCTAGGCGCCAAATACACCTCGCAGGCACTCGATGAGATGCTCACGAAGCTGCAGGACATGGGCTATGAGATAGTTCCGGTATCAAAGCTGATCATGACAGAAGGCTATCATATGGATGCAAACGGTATGCAGATCAAGGACTGAGCAATTTCATAAATCAATATTTTAGTCAATATTTAGTGAATAATTTAGCCCCATACGATATTGTTATTTACAGACAAGTGTGTTAAACTAAAACTATATTTTAAAGAAGCTGTGAGACAGCTATGGGGGTAAATTATATGACAGATACAGGTTTTTTAGTAGCATTCTTTATAGTTATTTTTTTAGTTATCATCTTTGCGCTTGTCGCTGTAATCGGAGCCGTTACAAGTGCTGTTGCAGGTATCAATGATGATGAGGATGAGATTGAGGAAGAGGGCATTTGAAGCTGAAATAAATAAAAGATATTAAAAGATATTAAAAGATATTAAAAGATATTTAAAGACATCGGATTATATTAATCGTATAATTGGGTGTCTTTTTATTGTCAAAATCTCTTAAAAAAGTATAAACCAATTGAGTTGCAATCCGCCACATTGTATAATAAAAGTATAACAGCGAATTAAATTTATTGTGAAAATCGCAGTAATCACATTGTCTATTAAACTAATGCAGGACATTATCAAAGAAAAGAAAAAGGAGGGGTCAGATGATATCAAGATATAGTGTAAAAAAGCCTTTTACTGTACTTGTAGGAGTACTGCTGGTAATAGTACTCGGTGTTGTATCACTTGGCAGGATGACGACAGATTTGCTGCCGGATATGAGCTTTCAGTATGCACTTATCGTGACAACAGATATGGGAGCAAGTCCACAGGAGGTGGAGAGCGATGTCACCGCGCCGCTTGAAGCAGCTATGGCAACTACGTCCAATATCAAAAACGTAAGCTCAATGTCATATAACAGCTATTCTCTGGTGACATGCGAGTATGAGCAGAATGCCAACATGGATTCTGTAGTGATAGAGATGCAGCAGAAAATAGATCAGGTCAAGGCTGGCTGGAAGGATGGAGTGGGTACTCCGACCATTATGAAGATAAATCCGGACATGCTTCCAATCATGATGACTGCTGTGGATATGGATGGGAAAAGCAAGTCGGAAATCACCGACTTTGTGGAAAACACACTAAAGCCTGCAATTGAGAGTACAGAGGGAGTCGCATCAGTGACTGCAACAGGTGAGCTCACCGAGCAGATACAGGTCACGATGAATCAGACCAAGATAGATGCGCTCAATGAGAAAATAAATAATGCCGTTTCAAAGAAATTTGACGATGCAAAAAGTCAGATGGATGATGCAAGCGCAAAGATAGAGAGCGGACAAAACGCAATCACATCTGCATCGGATCAGATGAGCGCGGGAGTGGATACGCTAAAGGAGCAAAAGGCAAAGCTTGCAGAGCAGAAGACTCAGCTGGAGAGTACTCTTGCAAGCTTAAACGAGCAGAAGAGCCAGCTTGAAACAATTCAGTCAGCTCTTTCAGACTTCATGAATAGTGATACATATACAAAGACAATTCCGTCACTCAAAGAGGGGGCAAATGCACCGGGTGAAGCAGGTACAGCACTTAAAGCGCAGCTTGAGCAGGTTGATAAGCAGATTGCAACACAGTTTTCAGGACTCTCGGCGCTTGGAATCACCGTAAACACAGCAGATGATCTGCCTGCGGCAGCGTCAGCGATAGCACAGACTCTCATTCAGGTGAATACAGGTATAGAGCAGTGCCAAAGCGGGCTTGACCAGATAGCACAAGGAGAGACAGCGCTTTTAGATGCCTATGATAATCTAAACAGTCAGGCAGCCATCAGCTCTATAAGCATAGGACAGCAGTCGGCACAGCTTGCAACAGCAGCGGCATCTCTTGACAGCTCAAAGAAGGAGCTTGAAAAGAGTAAGGATGATGCACTTGATAAGTCAAACTTAAATGCAGTTTTAACAATTGACTCGCTTTCGCAGCTGCTTGTCGCACAGAACTTTGATATGCCTGCAGGCTATGTAAATGATTTAAACGGCACACAGTACATAGTACAGGTGGGAGATGAGATAAAATCAATTGATGATTTAACAAATCTTGTGCTCATGGATATGAAGCTTGATGGAATAGCTCCTATTCATGTCGGTGATGTGGCAGATGTTGAGATGACTGACAACTCGGATGAGACATATGCGATAGTCAACGGTAATCCCGGAATAATGCTCTCCATGGAGAAGCAGACCGGCTACTCTACAGGAGACGTCACAGACCGTCTTTTGGACAAGCTTGATTCGCTGGAAAAGGAAAATGACGGATTACACACCACAGTGCTTATGAACCAGGGCGTATATATTGACATGGTTGTAAAAAGTGTGATGCAGAATATGATAGTGGGAGCAATACTTGCCATTTTCGTATTGCTCTTGTTCTTAAAGGATATAAAGCCAACACTTGTTATCGCAGCATCTATACCGCTATCGGTTATTGTGGCAGTGGTGCTTATGTATTTTACGGATATCACCTTAAATATCATTTCAATGTCGGGACTTGTGCTTGGAATAGGAATGCTGGTGGATAATTCAATTGTAGTAATCGAGAATATCTACAGATTAAGGGGAGAAGGATATTCGGTAAAGAAGGCGGCTGTTGAGGGTGCAAATCAGGTGGCAGGAGCCATTTTTGCCTCTACACTCACCACGGTAAGTGTGTATGCACCGATTATCTTTACCGATGGAATCACGAGACAGCTCTTTGTAGACCTGGCACTTACGGTAGCGTTTACTCTTATGGCATCTCTTGTAGTGGCACTCACATTTGTACCGGCAATTGCTTCAGGCATGCTCAAAAAGACGAAGGATATAAAGCATCCATGGTTTGACCGTTTTAAGAACTGGTATGGAAATGTGCTCGGCACATGTCTTAGATTTAAGCCGGTGGTATTTATTGCGGCAGTAGTGCTTTTAGTCGGCAGTGGCGCACTTTGCATGTCAAGGGGAATGGCATTTATGGATATGGACATGGAGTCAAATCAGATTTCACTTACCATAGAGGCAAAGGATGACGAAAAGCTCGACTTCAAGCAGCTTACAGAGCTGTCTGATAAGGTCATGGACAAAATATCTGATATAAATGGCATAGATACGATAGGAGCTACAGCAGGCGGCAGCTCGACCATGAACCTGATGAGCTCAGGAAGCGACAGCGTGAGCATGTATATATTGCTTGATGAGAAGTCGGATGTTTCATCGGATAAGGTAATAGATGAAATTGAAAAACGCACAAAGAATCTGGACTGCAAGGTAACAGCATCTTCACAGGCTATGGACTCATCAGAGTTTTTCGGAAGTGGTCTCTCTGTCAGGATTAAGGGTAATGATATAGACAAGCTGCAGAAGCTTGCAGGTGATGTGGCAGATATCCTTAAGGATACAAAGGGCGTGACAGATATAGATGACGGTCTTGGAGATACAATCAATGAGCTTAAGATAACTGTGGATAAGGAAAAAGCAGCAAAGTATGGCTATACGGTGGCTCAGGTATACCAGCTCGTATCCGGTGAGATATCATCTCAAAAGAGTGCAACAACCATTACGACCGACATAAAGGACTATGAGGTATACTTACAATCCGCAGAGCAGTCTGATGTGACTGTGGACGACATCAAAAACCTTACATTTACATATAAGGATAATGATGGCAGTGAAAAGGAGATTCCGCTCAGTGATATCTGCACTATTTCGCAGGAACAGACATTAAGTACCATTCATCGAGATGCTCAGACAAGATATATTACAGTATCAGGTGCGGTTGATGAAAACCATAATGTAACATTACTAAGCAATAAAATTAAATCAAAAATTAATAAACTTAGCATTCCTGATGGCTATTCAATAGACATGGAGGGCGAGGATGAGACAATAAATGAGTCAATGAGTCAGCTTGGACTTATGCTTGTGCTTGCAGTGATATTTATCTATCTTATCATGGTGGCGCAGTTCCAGTCATTGCTTTCACCGTTTATTATCATGTTCTGTATACCTCTTGCGTTTACAGGAGGCTTTATAGCTCTTTTCATCACGGGAAATGAGCTCGGAATCATATCAATGCTTGGCTTTATCATGCTGGCAGGTCTCATTGTAAATAATGGAATCGTGCTCATTGATTACATCAATCAGGCTAGGAGAGAGGGCATGAGCAAGCATGAGGCAATCATAGACGCAGGCCGTACAAGGCTTCGTCCAATACTGATGACAGCGATGACCACCATACTCGCAATGTTTACATCGGCGATAGGTATCGGAGATGGCTCAGATATGATAAGGCCGATGGCAATTGCAATAATAGGAGGTCTCGTATACGGAACCATCCTTACGCTTATAGTAATTCCATGTATCTATGATGCGTTCAACAGGGAGAAGAGCATGGTAGAGGAAGAACTGTAGCAGGATAGAAGAAAAAAAGCTGGAAATATAGAGAGTTGGAGGATTTTTACATGGCAAAGTATATTATGGCATTAGATGCGGGCACGACCAGCAACAGATGTATACTTTTCAATGAGAAGGGCGAGATGTGCAGTGTGGCACAGAAGGAATTTACGCAGTTTTTTCCAAAGCCGGGCTGGGTGGAGCATGATGCAGAGGAAATCTGGGCCACACAGCTTGAGGTGGCAAAGGAGGCAATGGCCAATATTCAGGCTACGGCAGCCGACATATGTGCGATAGGCATTACTAACCAGAGAGAGACCACAATTGTATGGGACAAAAATACAGGTGAGCCGGTTTATCACGCGATAGTATGGCAGTGCAGGCGCACGGCAGAGTATGCGGATTCACTGAAGGAAAAGGGGCTTACCGGGACCTTCAGAAAAAAGACAGGGCTTGTGATAGATGCTTATTTTTCGGCAACTAAGCTCAAGTGGCTCCTTGACAATGTGCCGGGAGCGAGGGAGAGAGCCGAAAGAGGCGAGCTTTTGTTTGGAACAGTCGAGACATGGCTTATATGGAAGCTCACTCAGGGACAGGTGCATGTCACGGATTATTCCAATGCTTCAAGAACCATGATGTTTAATATAAATACCTTAAAGTGGGATGATGAGATACTTAAGGAGCTTGATATACCAAAAAGCATGCTTCCAAAGCCAATGCCGTCAAGCTATGTATATGGTGAGGTGAATCCTGTGTTTTTCGGGGGTCCGATCCCTATCGCGGGAGCGGCAGGAGACCAGCAGGCTGCGCTTTTTGGCCAGACCTGCTTTAGGGCAGGAGAAGCCAAAAATACATACGGTACAGGCTGTTTTCTGCTGATGAACACAGGTGAGATGCCGGTATCCTCAAAGAACGGACTTGTTACCACTATAGCCTGGGGCATAGACGGCAAGGTGGTATATGCGCTGGAGGGCTCAATATTTGTGGCAGGAGCTTCTATCCAGTGGCTGCGCGATGAGATGAAATTTATCGATTCCTCAACGGATTCAGAATACATGGCGAGAAAGGTAAAAGACACAAACGGCTGCTACGTGGTGCCGGCATTTACAGGGCTTGGAGCACCGTACTGGGACCAGTATGCCAGAGGAACCATTGTGGGGCTTACGAGAGGTGTAAACAAGTACCATGTCATAAGGGCAACTCTGGAATCAATGGCATTTCAGGTAAATGATGTGCTTGAGGCAATGAAGGCTGATTCGGGCATCAATCTCACATCACTTAAGGTGGACGGCGGTGCCAGTGCCAATAATCTGCTCATGCAGATGCAGGCTGATATCAGCAATGCACCGGTCAACAGGCCTGTGTGCGTGGAGACAACAGCCATGGGCGCAGCGTACCTCGCAGGGCTTGCAGTTGGCTACTGGGAAAGCATGGATGATATAAAGAGAAACTGGTCTATTGACCGTGTGTTTGAGCCGGAGATAGCGGCTGATTTGAGAGAAAAGAAGCTTAAAATGTGGAAAAAGGCCGTTGCATGCGCATTTAACTGGGCGAAGGATGAATAATAGCTGATGTTTGCATTGTTTTAAATGAGCTTAGTGATACAGCAATTAAACAATATATGCAAATTGGTAGGAGAAAATAACATGTATGATGTAGTAATTATAGGAGCGGGAGTATCGGGAAGCGCCTGTGCCAGAGAGCTTTCGAAATATAACCTGTCCATCTGTGTGGTGGAAAAGGAGGAGGACGTGTGCTGTGGCACTTCAAAAGCAAACAGTGCTATTGTCCATTCCGGAATTGATTGTAAGACCGGTACACTTATGGCACAGATGAATCTCCGTGGAAATGAGATGATGGATGAGCTTTCGAAGAAGCTTGATTTTGAGTTTAGAAGAAACGGCTCACTGATAGTGTGCTTTAGCGATGACGATATGCCAAGGCTTAAGGAGCTTTACAATCAGGGGATTGCAAACGGGGTGCCGGGACTTGAAATTCTTGATGCAGGCGAAGCGCATGAGATGGAGCCGAATCTGTCTGATGAAGTTGTGGCAGCTATTTACTGCCCGACAGGAGGCATTGTATGTCCGTTTGGCATGAATATCGCATTTGCTGAGAATGCAGCAGCAAACGGTGTGGAGTTTTTATTTAACACCGAGGTGAAGGCGATACAAAAGGAGCAGACAGGCTATATTCTCATCACTCAAAATGGCGAAATTCATGCACGCTGCGTTGTGAATGCAGCCGGTGTATATGCTGATGTGTTCCACAACATGGTAAGTGAAAACAAAATAAATATTACACCAAGGCGCGGAGAGTACGAGCTTTTAGACAGGGCTGCGGGAGGTATCGTTGACAAGACTATTTTCCAGCTTCCGGGCAAATACGGTAAGGGAGTGCTTGTAACCCCGACAGTACACGGAAATATTTTAATCGGACCTACAGCAGATGACCATGAGGATAAGGATGGTACAAATACAACGAGAGCAGGCTTAGAGCATGTTGTGACATCAGGCACACGTTCGGTGCCGTCACTTCCTATGCGTCAGGTCATAACATCGTTTGCAGGAAACCGTGCACATGAGGACGGACATGAGTTTATCATAGAGGAGCTTTCTGACGCACCGTATTTTATTGACTGCGCAGGTATAGAGTCACCGGGCTTATCAAGTGCGCCGGCTATCGGTGAGAGAGTGGCAGCAATAGTTGAGGGGCTTTTTAATCCTTCTAAAAATGCAGACTTCATCGAGACAAGAAAAGGTATTTTAAATCCAAAGAAGCTTTCAGAGGATGAGTATAAAAAGCTGATAAAAGAAAAGCCTGAGTATGGCAATATAATCTGCCGCTGTGAGATGATTACGGAGGGCGAGATAATGGATGCGGTAAACAGACCGCTGGGCGCAAAGTCACTTGATGGTGTGAAGAGACGCACCAGAGCCGGAATGGGCAGATGTCAGGCGGGCTTCTGTTCTCCGAGAACTATGGAGATTATCGCCAGAGAGAAGGGAATTTCGCAGCTTGACATCACTAAAAGCGGTGGAAAGTCAAGGATAGTTGTTGGAATGAGCAAGAATCGCGGATAGGGGGACAATATGGATTTTTACGATATTGTGATAGTAGGAGGAGGCCCGGCAGGTCTTGCGGCAGCAGCTTCCGCTAAGAAAAATAAAATAGATAAAATACTTATACTGGAGAGAGACTGTGAGCTTGGCGGTATCTTAAATCAGTGTATACACAACGGCTTTGGCCTGCACACCTTTAAGGAGGAACTCACAGGCCCTGAATATGCCGGCAGATTTATCAAAGAGGTCAAAGAGCTTGGCATAGAGTACAGGCTCAATACGATGGTCATGGACATCTCAACCGGTGAAGAGTTCGAAAACGGGGCAGATGACAGGCATGATGTAAAGATAAAAGATGAGGCAAACGATAAAATAGTTACAGCTATGAACCGCACAGACGGACTTTTCCATATCGCTGCAAAGACCATAATACTTGCGATGGGCTGCAGGGAGAGAGCAAGAGGTGCCCTAAACATACCCGGCTACAGACCGGCAGGAATTTTCTCGGCGGGTACAGCTCAGAGACTGGTGAATATAGAGGGATACATGCCGGGACGAAAGGTAGTAATACTCGGTTCAGGAGATATAGGCCTTATCATGGCTAGGAGAATGACCCTAGAGGGTGCCAAGGTGCAGGTGGTTGCAGAACTCATGCCGTATTCAGGAGGCTTGAAGCGTAATATCGTGCAGTGCCTGGATGATTTTGGAATTCCGCTTAAGCTCAGCCACACAGTGGTTGATATAAAGGGCAGGGAGCGTGTGGAGGGTATCACTCTCGCACAGGTAGACGAGCACAACAAGCCGATTGAGGGAACAGAGGAGTTTTACGAGTGCGATACGCTTTTACTTTCATGCGGACTCATTCCGGAAAATGAGATTTCAAAAACAGCAGGTGTAGAGCTCAATCCTGTAACAAGCGGACCGGTCGTAAACGAAAGCCTTGAGACAAATGTGCCCGGTGTATTTGCCTGCGGAAATGTGCTCCATGTGCACGACCTCGTGGACTATGTGTCAGAGGAAGCAACAGCAGCAGGCCGACATGCCGCAGAATATGTGAAAAACGGCGGTGATAAGAGTTGCGATGGCAAAGAAATATCGATAACCGCTACAGGCGGAGTCAGATACACGGTCCCAAGCACTATAAATACTGCACAAATGGATGATACTGTGACGGTAAGATTTCGAGTGGGAGCTGTGTATAAGAATTGTTATATTGCAGTATATCTGGATGATAAACAGCTGCAGCACCGCAAGCGTCCTGTTATGGCGCCGGGTGAGATGGAGCAGGTAGTGCTTAAGAAGAAGGAGCTCATTGAAACAGACAATCCCCGCACAATTACGATAAAGATTGAGGAGGCATAGTATCATGGAAGAAAGAAATTTGACATGTATAGGCTGCCCTCTGGGCTGTGCCCTTAAGGTGACAATAGATGGAGAAAATGTCACAGTAACCGGAAACACCTGCAAGCGCGGAGCAGACTACGGAGCAAAGGAAGTAACGCATCCGACACGAATTGTGACAAGTACAGTCTGTGTGAAAAATGGCACAATACCGATGGTATCCGTAAAGACGGCACAGGATATTCCAAGGGAAAAGATAATGGATGTGATGGAGTGTATCAACCAAATCACGGTAGAGGCACCGGTGCATATAGGTGATGTACTGCTAAGCGATGTTGCAGCAACCGGTGTGGATATAGTCGCAACGAAGAATGTTGTGCAAAAATCATATTGACAAATCACCCAATGCACTTTAATATTGTAGAAAGAAACAGGCAAAATATTTAAAGGCATAAGAAAGAGGAGTACATGACGAAAGCTTTCAGAGAGAGCATCCGGTCCGTAAGATGGTGATACATTTTGGGCAGGCTGAAAGGTGCTTAAGACAGAAATCATGGAAGGTAGCTTTTGAGCCGAAGAACCCAGAAAGCCGCAAGCGGCATAAGTTCTTCCGATTCGTCCACGTTACAGGACAAGAGGCATTCGAGCTTATAAGCATATATATGCTCCGATGTAAACGAAGGTGGTACAGCGCTTATTCGCCCTTCCGGTCGTAGACCGGAGGGGTTTTTTTAGTGAACCGAGACGTAAGTGCCTGCATAGATTGAAAATTGTAGTAGCGCTAAGCTGTAGAGAAGCCTCGAAAGAGTCTGATTTTCAACTTATATTGGGTGCTTTGTACCCAGACCGGAAGATTGCGCATGCAATCCAATCGGTCGCCCGTCGCTAAATAAAAAGAAAAACAGCAAAAGCTCACAGCCTGAATTATCAGGCCGCGCATTATGTATGGAATTATGTGATTTATGGAGCTGCCTAGAGACTGTTAAAATTATGTACACAGCCCAGCAACGCACGCACATGGACGTGCGGGCGAGGCGTTAGCGCCATGGACGGCGCTAAAAGCCGGTTGCGTCATGGTCTAAGCAATCATTCATCATAATTTTTACAGTGTCTTGGCAGCGTAATCATGAACATAATTCCATACATAATGCGCGACCTGATACAACAAAGCCCACAAAGCTTTTGCGTCATTTAATACAATCAGCAGCAACCAACAAGGAGGAAAACATGAGCAAAGAACTAAACAAAACCTACGATCCAAAGGACATCGAGGACCGTCTTTACAAAAAGTGGGAAGACAACGGCTACTTCCATGCAGAGGTAGACCGCAGCAAAAAACCATTCACCATCGTGATGCCACCACCAAACATCACAGGACAGCTGCATATGGGACATGCCCTTGACAACACCATGCAGGATATCCTTATCAGATACAAGAGAATGCAGGGCTACAATGCACTCTGGCAGCCGGGAACAGACCACGCATCCATCGCGACAGAGGTAAAGGTCATCCAGGCACTTAAGGAGCAGGGAATCAACAAGGCAGACCTTACAAGAGAAGAGTTCCTCGAGAAATGCTGGGACTGGAGAAAAGAGTACGGCGGACGTATCGTAAAGCAGCTTCGTAAGCTCGGATCATCAGCAGACTGGCAGCGTGAGAGATTTACCATGGATGAGGGCTGCTCACACGCAGTACAGGAGGTATTTACAAAGCTTTATAAGAAGGGCTGGATTTATAAGGGCTCAAGAATCGTAAACTGGTGTCCGGTATGTAAGACATCTATTTCAGATGCAGAGGTAGAGCATGAGGAGCAGGATGGCTTCTTCTGGCACATCAACTATCCTGTAGTTGGCGAGGAAGGCAGATTCGTAGAGATAGCAACAACACGTCCTGAGACACTTTTCGGAGATACAGCCGTAGCTGTAAACCCTGATGACGAGCGTTATCAGGATATCATCGGAAAGACCTTGAAGCTTCCATGCACAGACAGAGAGATTCCTGTAATCGCAGATTCATACGTAGATAAAGAATTTGGAACAGGCTGTGTAAAGATTACACCTGCACATGATCCTAACGATTTCGAGGTAGGAAAACGCCACAGCTTAGAGGAAATCGTCGTAATCAATGATGATGCCACAATGAATGAAAAGGCCGGAAAATATGCCGGAATGGACAGATACGAGTGCAGAAAGGCACTGGTTGAGGACCTTAAGGAGCAGGGCCTTTTAGTAAAGGTTGTACCACACTCACACAATGTAGGTGTGCATGACCGTTGCCACACAACAGTTGAGCCAATGATCAAGCAGCAGTGGTTCGTCAAGATGGACGAGATGATCAAGCCAGCAGTTGAGGGCGTAAAGAACGGAGAAATCAAGCTCCTTCCTTCAAGAATGGACAAGACATACTTCAACTGGACAGACAACATCCGCGACTGGTGTATCAGCCGTCAGCTCTGGTGGGGACACAGAATACCTGCATGGTACTGTGATGACTGCGGAGAGATGGTAGTCTCAATAGAAAAGCCGGGCAAATGTCCTAAGTGTGGCAAGGAGCACTGGACACAGGACCCTGATACACTTGATACATGGTTCTCATCAGCACTCTGGCCATTCTCAACACTCGGCTGGCCTGAAAAGACAGAGGATCTTGACTATTTCTATCCAAACGATGTGCTCGTAACAGGCTACGATATCATTTTCTTCTGGGTAATCAGAATGATTTTCTCAGGCTATGAGCAGATGGGCAAGGCACCATTCCACACAGTGCTTTTCCATGGACTCGTAAGAGATTCTCAGGGCCGCAAGATGAGTAAATCACTCGGAAACGGAATTGATCCGCTTGAGGTTATCGACAAGTATGGTGCAGATGCACTTCGTCTGACACTTATCACAGGAAATGCACCGGGAAATGACATGCGTTTCTACTGGGAGAGAGTTGAGGCTTCAAGAAACTTCGCCAACAAGGTATGGAATGCATCAAGATTTATCATGATGAACCTTGAGGGTGTAGAGCTTAGAGAGCCAAAGCTTGATGAGCTTCATGCAGCAGACAAGTGGATTCTTTCAAGGGTAAATACTCTTGCAAAGGATGCCACAGAAAACATGGACAAGTTCGAGCTTGGAATCGCAGTACAAAAGGTATACGACTTCATCTGGGATGAGTTCTGTGACTGGTATATCGAGATTGCAAAGGTTCGTACCTACAAGAAGGATGAAAACCCTGAGTCAGCAAATGCAGCACTCTGGACCCTTAAGACAGTACTTGTAAATGCACTGAAGCTCCTTCATCCATATATGCCGTTTATCACAGAGGAAATCTTCTGCACACTTCAGTCAGACGAGGAGACTATCATGCTCTCTAAATGGCCTGAGTACAAAAAAGAGTGGAATTTCCAGGCAGAGGAAGCCGCAATCGAGCACTGCAAGGATCTCGTAAAGGGTATCAGAAATGTCCGTACACAGATGGATGTTCCACCTTCAAGAAAGGCAAAGCTTTTCATCACAAGTGATGATGAGGCAGTCAGAAAGGTATTCGAGGACAACAAGGAGGTATATGTAAATCTTGCATTTACCAGCGAGATTACAGTACAGAAGGGCAAGGCCGGTATCGGAGATGACGCTGTATCAGTAGTGATACCTGATGCGGTTGCATACCTGCCGCTTGAGGACCTTGTTGATTTTGAGAAGGAAAAGGAAAGACTCAATAAAGAAAAGGATAAGCTTACAAAGGAGCTTGCGCGCTCAAAGGGCATGCTCTCAAATGAGAAATTCTTAAACAATGCAAAGCCTGAAAAAGTTCAGGAGGAAAAGGACAAGCTTGCAAAGTATGAGCAGATGATGGCTCAGGTAGAGGAACGTCTGGCTCAGTTTAAATAATTAAATACAGATTATATTTTGAAAGCACTGTTTGACTGAAAAATCCGGGCAAAGTATCAATAGAATGATATTGCCCGGATTTTTTATATTTAGTGGCTTTTTTTAAAATTCAAATGATGATATAATGCATTTATTAAAGAAATAGCATGATAGTTATACTTTAACAGGAACAAAAAGACCGATATATAGTGAGGAAAAAATATGGATGATACCGGTATAAAGAGAGAGCCAGTTATTAGAATAAGCAGCGACAGGATGGAGGCATTTATCATGTTGCCGGCAGTTGAAGAAGAATGGCATTATACAGTGGATGAGGTGCTTGAAGCGGTAAATCGCAATGGTGTGATATACGGCATCAATTGCGAGATCATTTCAGATATGATAGAAAAAAGACTTATGGGCAGGGAAGTGCTTTTTGCAAAGGGAAAGCCGGCTGTTGACGGGACTGATGGATACTTTGATTTTTACTTCGACAGCGACTTGAATCACCGACCAACGATTAATAGCGATGGCTCAGTGGATTACTGGAGTGTGCACTCGGTTGAGGTGGTCAAAAAAGGCCAGACGATTGCAAACTATTGTGAGCCTGTTGCGGGCGAGGATGGTATTGATGTGCTTGGCAAGGTAATTGCCGCAAAGAAAGGCAAGGGACTGCCACCGCTTGTGGGGCGCGGCTTTGACAAATCTGTCGATGGACTTACATATACAGCTGCTATCGATGGTAAAATTGAAAGGCACAAGAATCGAATCATTATTCTTCCTATTCTTGAAATAAACGGTGATGTGGATGTGGGAACAGGAAATATAGATTTTGTCGGGGACGTGGTCATACATGGCAGTGTGAAGACCGGAGCCAGAATAAGAGCTGCAAAGTCCATCACGATAGATGGTATTTGCGAGGGCTGCGTGCTTGAGGCCGGCAATGACCTGATTCTCAGAAAAGGCATGATTGGCATGGGAAAGGCCCGGATTATTGTAAAGGGCAATCTGTTTGCCAAGTTCATGGAGTATACCGAGGTGGAGGTAGATGGCTTTGTGGAGGCTGATTCGGCAATCAACTGCAATGTGGTCAGCAATGACAGGGTGATCTTCAATGGCGGACATGCAAGCATAGTCGGTGGAAAAGTATACGGCTGTGCGGGCATTGAGGTGCAAAACCTGGGCAATGATGCATTTATCAAGACTGAGGTGCATGTGGGCGTGCATAAAAAGATTAAGATAAAGATAGCAGAGCTTGAAAAGCTTGTTGATCAAAAGCAGATGCTGCTTAACAATATCAATGCAGGCATAAAACAGATAGAACAGATGATGGGCAGTGCCGCTGAAAGCATGAATCTGGAGGAAAAGAAGCTTGCGCTTGTCAGGGCAAAAATTGAGAAAACAGCAGAGCTTACCGAAGATAAGGAGGAGCTGGAGCGGCTTAAGGGCATAGTGGAGCGCTCGACAGGCGCGACAGTACAGGTTTTGGAGCATGTATATCCAAATGTCGAGGTGTGTATTAACAGCTCAAAGCTCGTCACCAGGGAGGAATTCGACAAGATTGAGTTCAAGGAGAAGGATAAGGCAGTCGTGATGTTGTCGATGAAATAAAAAAATTGCGATATTTTTATTAAATCTTAATGGAAATATACTTGCATAAAGGGGTTACTTTATTATAATATATAGTGACCCTTTTTTGATGGGATTATATAGCAGGTAATTATGGAGGCAGGATTATGATAAATTTTGATGAAGAAATAAAGAACTATGAGCCAAGTCTAGAGATAGAGGAGGCTGAATCTGCGATTTACAGCCATGATCTGACAGATGTCACAGATATCATTGCACAGTTATTACGTGAGCAGGACAAAAGGCAGGGTGAATTAAGATGATTTGTTATAAATGCGGACAAGATGCAGGCTGGAACGATAAATGCCCTGTATGTGGGGCTGATCTTTCACTTTTTAAAAGAGCTGTTAGAATATCCAACTCATACTACAATGATGGTTTACAAAAGGCACAGGTGAGAAATCTGTCTGGAGCGATTATATCTCTCAGGCAGAGTCTTAAGTTTTATAAGTACAATATCCAGGCAAGGAATCTGTTAGGTCTCATATACTATGAGATGGGTGAGATGGTTGACGCCTTAAGTGAGTGGGTCATCAGTGCAAACTATCAGCCTGATGATAATCTGGCAAAGAAGTATATAGATCAGATTCATAATAACAGAAATCAGCTCGAAACAATCAATCAGACTATTAAGAAATATAATCAGGCTTTAACTTATTGCAAGCAGGACAGTAAGGACCTTGCGGTTATACAGCTTCGAAAGGTATTATCCTTAAATCCAAAGCTTGTAAAGGGACATCAGCTTTTGGCTCTTTTATATCTGGAGGAGGGACATCTGGATAAGGCAAAGAAAGCCTTACGCGATGCAGGCAAGATAGATACAGACAATACCACTACCCTCAGATACTTAAAAGAAGTGAACAGGCGTCTTAAGGAAAAAGGATCTGAGAGGAAAAAGAAAAATGATGATTTAATTTCCTACCAGAGTGGAAACGAAACAATCATTATGCCAAAGCGATTCAGGGAGAGCTCAATGTGGGCAAATATACTCTATATTATAATCGGTCTGGTAGTCGGAGTGGCGGTTACGTGCTTCCTTGTGGTTCCGGGCATAAAAAGCCAGGCGAAAACAGATGCAAAGAAGCAGCTATTATCGGCCAATGATACGATTTCCACAAATGGGCAGACAATCAGTGGACTTAATGATCAGATAGACAAGCTAAAGAAGGAGCTTGAGGACGAGAAGAAGAAAAATGATGGAGTATCAGACCAGATTTCCACATATGAGGCTTTGCTCAATGCCTATGTATACTATACATCCAATGATGTAATAAAGGCAGGAGAAGCACTTGAAAATATCAACACAAGCTATCTGAGTGACTCGGCTAAGCAGACATATGAAGCACTTAATGGTTCCATTGCCGATTCATATAAGGAAGCACTGTACAATCAGGCATACTCATCATACAGCAGTGGCGATTATCAGAGCGCAATCCCGACATTCCAGAAGCTTGTCGGCATGGATGAGGCATACAGGGATGGTTCAGCTGCATATTACCTGGCGCAGTCGTTCAGGAAGTCAGGTGACTTAGCATCTGCAAAGCCATATTATCAGTATGTGGTAGACAATTACGCAGGCACTGAGAAGGCCAGAACATCAAAGAATTATCTGGCACAGGAACAGTAGTAAAACAACTGCTGAGAGGCAATAATTAAATATAGAATTACGAAAGACACCAGATAATCTCCGGTGTCTTTTTTATATGAGCAGGAAAGGAAGAGTTTGACATGATAGAAAATTATATCAAGGAAGCAGACCGGGTGACATACCTTATGCCAAAGGAGGTGGATCACCACTGCGCCGGGCAGATAATCGCAGAGCTTGATGCACTTATAGAGGGCTGTGGTGTCAGAAAAATAGTATTTGACATGAAACATACAGAATTTATGGACAGCTCCGGCATTGGGGTGATAATAGGAAGAACAAAGAAGCTTAAGTACTTTAATGACAGCTGTGTATCAGTGTGCAATATGTCAGACAGGGTTGACAAGCTTTTGAAATGTGCCGGCATTTACACTATTGTAAATAAGAATTAAAATAAGTTAATAAACCGGAAGGATTTATTATTAATTGTGGTAACTATCCGGATATAAAATTCAATCAGATATGAAATTTAATCAGACATAAATATAATTAAACAGAAAGGGAGCATAATGAACGCAGCAAAAACAAATCATATATCGCTTAGCTTTGATGCAATTTCAGAGAATGAGGCATTTGCGAGAATGACAGCAGCCATGTTTATGGCACAATTAAACCCCACACTAGATGACGTGGAGGACGTAAAGACAGCAGTGTCAGAGGCGGTGACAAACGCAATTATCCATGGCTATGAGATGGGGGATGACAATATTTCATCCGGTCAGGCAGATCACCAGGCAGCAGAAGAAAAAAGTTGTCCACAGGTACATATGAATTGCAGCTATATAGGCAGGGAGCTTTACATAGAAATATCAGATAGCGGAGTAGGCATACAGGATGTGGCAAAAGCAATGGAACCGTTATACACATCCAAACCACAGCTTGACAGATCAGGCATGGGTTTTTCATTCATGGAAGCATTTATGGACGCGCTGACAGTTACATCAGAACCGGGACACGGAACAACAGTAAAGATGAAAAAAGTACTATGAAGAGTGACAAAATCAGCAGACTTGTCACAGAAAATATAAACCTGATTTATTTAGTTATGAAACGCTTTAGAAACAGAGGAGTTGACCGGGAGGATTTATTTCAGATAGGAGCAGTTGGGCTGACAAAGGCAGCGCAGCGATTTGATGAAAGTAAGGGCTTTGCCTTTTCTACATACGCAGTACCGTTGATAATAGGGGAAATACAGCGCTTTCTACGTGATGATGGAATGGTACATATCAGTCGAAAAATACTGGACGATGCAAGAAAAATTGCAATTATCAGAGAAAAATACAGAATGAATGAAAATAGTGAAATATCACTTGAAAAAATAGCAATTATATCCGGTATGTCAAAACAGGATATAATAATTGCCATGGAAGCTGATAAAAATGCATCATCAATAGAAAATGAAAGTGTGCTTGATTATTTGGACAATAAAATGAGTGCAGAAGCATCAGACAAGCCATCGGAGACAGATAAAGTGATAAATCACATCGCAATGCAGCAGGCGTTTAACTCACTGGATGATAGCGAGCGCAGACTGATTATGCTCCGCTATATGCAGGATAAGACACAGAAGCAGGTGGCAGAAGTGCTTGGACGCAACCAAGTGGCCATATCACGAATGGAGAAGAATACATTGGCGAAGCTTCGCAGGGCGATGATGTGAGTGGGAAGCAGTGGAGGTTTTGAGCTTCCCACGTGCAGGCTGAGAGGATGCCGGGGTGGCATGTAGTATATTCTTCAGAAAATTATGAAGTCAGCCCCGAGCCCATGTGCGGTTAGTTTGTGGATGCGCCGGGGCTTTTTGTGTTAATAGGGAATATGGAACCTCGCGGCAGTTCATAATTTTCTTCAGAACACACTACATACCCTCCGGCACATTATATCTCAGCGTAAGTGGCGTAAGTCGGTGGTGGGGGGCAGGCGGTACTGTCGGGTGGGCGAATAGCGCAGCTGTTTAGTGTCTGTAGAATTATGCTGTAAAGCACAGAAATGCCGAGGCATGGACGCCGAGGCAAGGAGAAATCGAGCCATGGATGGCGAGTTTCGACGGTTTCGTCGGGCATAGAAAACCTGCGGTCATAATTCGTACAGACACTTAACAGCGAAGCGTAGCCCGCACGACAGCACCGCCTGCCCAACCACCGGCTTACGTCACGTATTATAGCGAAAAAAGAAAAGTACTTGCACCCAAACCCAAAAGCATATTACAATGAGTGATAACGGAATAAAAATGGAATGTCAAAAGGAGAAAAGCATGAAACTTCCACTCACATATGATAACTATATATTTGACCTCTATGGTACGCTCGTGGATATTCACACAGACGAGAGTGATACTGCAATCTGGGAAAAGCTTGCCATGTTCTATGGCTATTACGGAGCACTGTATGAGGCTGGGGAGCTTAAGCAGCGCTATGAGACACTTGTAAAGAGCAGCGAGGCGGAGCTTAAGAAGAAAATTGAAAATATGGACATTGAAAAGCAAAATGAAGCTAAAGATGCGCAGTTTGCTATCTCATATGCCCATGAAGCATCACCGGAGATACATATAGAGGATGTATTTGAAAAGCTTTATGAGGAAAAGGGCGTGAATCCGACAAAGGAGCTTTCAGTGCATACAGGCCAGTTTTTCAGGGTGATGAGCACCGAATACATAAAGCTTTATCCGGGCACAAAGGAGATGCTTAAGGAACTTAAGAAGGCGGGAAAGAATGTATATCTGCTTTCAAATGCGCAGCGTATATTTACAGCCTATGAGATGAGAAGCCTTGATATCTTTGATTTGTTTGATGACGTATTTATCTCATCCGATTATAATATCAAAAAGCCTGATATCAGATTTTATAAGGAGCTGATAAATAAGCATGATATTGACGTATCAAAATCGCTTTTTATAGGAAATGATTCGACTACCGATATCAAGGGTGCAAAGGAATGCCGGATGGATGCCTTTTATGTGAAATCAAATATTTCACCAAAGGATGATATGGCTCATGATGCAGACTATATTATAGATGATTTTACCAACTGGTAATGCGTTATTGTTTATAAAAATGTGAATACTACATAAAAAACATATATAAATTAAAATCTTTTTATAAACAGTTGCAAATAAAAAATAATGGTGTAAAATGAACTAGATTTGAATTAGTTTATTTTTTAACAAAGTAGAGGTGAAAAGAATGTCAAACACATTATTAATGTTGTGTATCCCATTTGCGGGCTTATTGCTGTGCATAGCAGTTATGCCGCTTGTGAAGCCTGAATGGTGGGAGAAGCATCAAGCTCATGCAGTTATCTTATGGTCACTGCTTTTTGCCATTCCGTTCGCGCTGTTTTATGGAGCACCAAAAGCCGTAGAGACGGTACTGGAGTGTCTGATAGGCGACTATCTGACCTTTATCGTGCTGCTCTTTGGACTGTTCTGCGTAGCCGGAAATATCAAGCTGGAGGGAAGTCTGGTCGGCAACCCAAAGGTAAACGTTATCATGCTTGCAGTTGGAACACTTTTTTCAAGCTGTATAGGAACTACAGGAGCCAGTATGCTCTTTGTCAGACCGATCATCCAGATGAACTCATGGAGAAAGAACAAGCGTCACATCATGGTATTTTTCATTTTTCTTGTGTCAAATATCGGAGGATGTCTTACACCTATCGGAGATCCGCCACTGCTCATGGGATTTTCAAGAGGAGTATCGTTCTTCTGGAGCATGAGGCTGTTTCCGGTTCTTGTAATAAATATGATACTGCTTCTTTCCATATTTTATCATTTGGATAAGAAGGCATACCAGAAGGATATCACTAAGGGACTTATGCCTGAGGTGAAAGAAAATGAGCCTCTTATCAGGATAAAGGGTGCCCACAACTTTTTATATATCGTAATGATTGTTATAGCTGTTATACTAAGCGGTGTGCTTCCTAAGCTTTCTGCATTCCAGAACGCTGCAGGAGAGGTTATCGGTATTCCGATATTCAGGGAGGTTACACTCACTGTGCCTGCAATTATTGAGATTGCTATTATTCTGCTTGCAGCCCTGCTTTCCTTCAAGACAACACCGAAGGAGGTTCGTGTGCAGAACCATTTCACATGGGGAGCAATTCAGGAGGTTGCGGTGCTTTTCATCGGAATCTTCATCACCATGCAGCCTGCTCTTATGGTATTAAAGAGTGCAGGTTCAGGTCTTGGAATCACAGAGCCGTTTGAGATGTTCTGGGCAACAGGAGCACTTTCAAGCTTCCTCGACAATACACCGACATATCTGGTTTTCCTTACTACAGCAGGAGCCATGCACTTTACTACAGGTGTCGCAACCACACTGGGAGTGGTGCCGGTCAAGATGCTTATGGCAATTTCGTGTGGCGCTGTATTTATGGGAGCCAACACATATATTGGAAATGCACCGAACTTTATGGTCAAGTCATTATCAGACGAAAACGGTATCAACATGCCATCGTTCTTCGGTTACATGTGGTGGTCAGTGCGTTACCTGGTACCGGTTTTCATCATAGATATGATCATATTCTTTTTATAGGAGGGATGAATTATGGAATTTTATGACGAGAAAATTAAAGCTCTTGCCATCGAAATCTATGAGCTTGATGCCGAAGTATACAAGAAATTAGGCTCATCCCTCGGCAGGGTATTTGGTGGCGAGAAGGATATATGTATCCGTAACATCATGGAGGATCTGCACTCAAGGCAGAACAGCTCAAGAATCCGAAGCGAGCTTGCCCTGATAAGCAACATGGCAAGAACAATACCTGATCATGATACAAGGCATGATGTCATGGTCAGATACAACAACATAGTAGAGGAGATAGCGGAGCTCCCGACAGGCTTTGCCGACGGAGATATCCTCGATCCAAAGATAGCGGATTTAAATACCGTAAACCTGAAGGATCGTTTCAAGACGGGCGATCATCTGATTATCTGTATAGGACGTTCCTGCGGATGTGGTGGAAATGAGATTGGATTTGCACTTGCAGACAAGCTTCGTATGAATTTCTATGATGTGTCTGTCATGAATGAGGTGTTCAGACAGAAGGATGGAGAGGAAGCAGCCCAGGCTACAGCTACCTTCCAGAAAAAAGAGCGAATGGGAATCAAAAAGCGCATAAAAGCTTTTAGGAAATACCACGGGCTTTCATCAGAGGACGTGCTTTTCTTTGATACAAGCAAGTTCCTTGTAGAGAAGGCAAAGCAGGAGGACTTCATTGTTATGGGACGTTTTGCGGATGCGATTCTGACAAACAATCATATTCCTCACATCAGTATTTTTATCACAGCACCGGAGAAGAGAAGAGTCCAGCGTTTCCTTGAGATAAACAAGAATGTGACTCCGAACCAGGCAAAGAAATGGATAGAATCTGAGGATAAGAGACATCTGAAGACCTACAAATTCTATACCGGCAGAAAGTGGAGTAAGGCAAGTAACTATGATATCTGTATCAACAGTGCCAGCTACGGTATCAAGGGCTCAATAGAGCTTATCATCCGTATGCTCCAGCTCGATGACCGCGTGAAGCAGCTGATTGAGTAATTTTTTAAAGCGTGTTTTATTGACGTAAAACACGCTTTTTTTATATATTTGACATTTTTGAAAAAATCCTCTTACAAAATTCGTGAAAAAGTGATAAAATGATAACGTATAACGAAAGAGGTGTGATATGTTCGAAATAGGTGATTACGTATTAAATGCTACAAATGGAATTTGCAAAATAAGCGAAATCGTGGAGTTAGACATGTCAGGAGACAAGCAGCTCAAGTCATATTTTTTACTCCGCCCTGTTGAGGAGGAGAATGACAGAGTGTATATACCTGTTGACAATGCTGATAAGAGGATACGTAAGGTAATAACACAGGATGAGGCACAGGCGGTGCTCGATAGAGTACCTGAGATAGAGGCGCTCGCGGTAAACAATGAGAAGGAGCGCGAAACGCGCTATAAGGAGGCTGTCAGAAGCTGTGAGCCGGATAGTGTGATCAGTCTCTTAAAGTGTTTACATATCAGAAATGAGCAGCGTGCACAGGCAGGCAAGAAGTCTACAGCCGTCGATGAGCGCTATGGCAAGATGGCAGAGCACAATTTAAATGCAGAGCTTGCATTTGTTCTTGAAAAGGACAAGCAGGAGATTAAAGATATAATTCATGATATGCTATAGTATGTGGGCAGAATCAGAAAGCGGGTTCTGCCTTGTTTTTTGCTAAAAATAAGAGATATTAAGAAAAGTTTAAACAAATAATTAATGAGTTTATGTCATGAATATGTTATTATATATCAGGTAAGGGCATATAATATTACCGGTTAAGGGTAAATGAGAAAACTTATCATGTTTTATCTGATAAAAACAAAAGAATGAAAGTAAGGGAATCAATATGAATAATATGAATATTAATTCTGCAATAGCAGATACTCTGGATATAGGGAATACAGACACAGAGAAAAAGACAGGGCTCATAGGCTTTTATAATTACACGGTAGTGCTTACATACATAGGCATGTGGATAGGCTTCCTTGGAGTTATGCTTGCCATAAAGGATAGGTATGTGGGTTCACTAATCTGCCTTATGCTGGCCGGTGTCTGTGATATGTTTGACGGCACCATTGCATCCACAAAGAAGGACCGTACCAGGGACGAGCGAACATTTGGCATACAGATAGATTCGTTAAGTGATATCATATGCTTCGGCGTGCTTCCGGCAGTGTGGGTATTTTGTGTGACTCCAAAGATATCAGTTGCATTTATCGCCATATTTGTATTCATACTTTGCGGACTTATCCGTCTGGCATACTTTAATGTGGATGAGGCCAACAGGCAGGCAGCGACAGCAGAGCGCAGAAAGTATTATCTGGGGCTTCCAATCACATCAAGTGCGCTTGCTATCCCGGCGGTATATCTGATTGGAGAGTTCACAGCTATACATACACAGACAATCGCGGCACTTGCCCTTTTAATCATTGGCATTTGCTACGTGCTCCCTGTAAAGCTCAAAAAGCCATCGCTTTTAGGTGAGGTTCTGATTGTGGGCATAGGAGCAGTTGAGTTTTGTATTCTCATTGCGGAGGTTCTTATTTAATGGCAAAAAAATCGTTTGTAGACTGGCTTTATACCACTGCACCGGGGCGTATGACACTTAAGGTGCTTCTGTATACAGGCGCACTTAAGCTTGGTGAAATAGTCGCGCGCTCCCAGTTGTCTAAGCCGTTTATCAGCCGGTATATAAAGAATAACAATATAGACATGTCTGATTTTAAGGGTCAGAAATATAACAGTTTTCAGGACTTTTTCTCCAGAAAGCGTGATGATATTGAGGTGGACAGGCAGGCTGAGCATCTTATCAGTCCGTGTGACGGCTACCTGAGTGCATACAGGATAAAAAGCAACAACAGCTTTCACATCAAGGGCTCATGGTACAAGGTGACGGACCTTGTCACCGACAAAAAAATTGCAAAGGAATTTGTTGGAGGAGACTGCGTGATACTGCGTCTTTGTGCCAACGATTATCATCATTACTGCTATATAGATGATGGATTTCAGGGCAGGAATCATTTTGTGAAGGGACTGCTTCACAGTGTACAGCCTATTGCACTGGAAAATGCGCCTGTATACAGGCAAAACAGGCGTATGTGGACAATTCTTGATACAGTTAATTTTGGCAAGGTGGCACAGATTGAGATAGGTGCGCTGCTTGTGGGAGGCATAGTCAATGACCACGAGAATGTTATGATGAGAAAGGGCGCAGAGATGGGGCACTTTGAGCTGATTGGCTCCACAATAGTGCTTTTGTTTAAAAAAGGTCATATTGACCTGCTTCCGGAAATTAAAGAGTGTATAAAAGGAGACAAAGAAGTACGTGTTATCCAGGGACAGCATATCGCAAACAGGACAGCTTTTTAACAGAATACTTCCAAAATACAGTCGTATTCCGCTGCTTTTTACAGTAGTGCTCAATTTCAGTGTGTACTGGGGCGCGCGTGCTATTGCAGGCGGTTTTATCCATCACAATATAGAGACCTCGCTTGATGATATGATACCGGTTGTGTACCCTACAGTAGTCATTTATTTTGGCTGCTATATTTTTTGGATTATAGGATATCTGTACAATGCAGCGATGGATAAAAGGCACTGTTATCGTTTTCTCATGGCAGACTGGCTGGCAAAGGCAGTCTGTTTTATCTGTTATGTCGGGTATCCTACAACCAACACCCGCCCGGAAATAGTGGGCTCAGACATATGGGCACAGCTCATGCGCTTTTTATATAGTATGGATGCAGCGGACAATCTTTTTCCATCTATACACTGCCTAGTAAGCTGGCTGTGCTATATAGGCATCCGTGGCAACAAAAAAGTACCGCAGTGGATACGTACAACCTTCTGTATTTGCGCTATAGCAGTATTCATATCCACATTGACTACGAAGCAGCATGTGATATATGATGTAGTTGCAGGAGTGATTCTCATCGAAGTAACATACCGAATTTCACGGCTGTTACTTACTAAATTAAGTAAATAATTAATTAGAATGCAGCTTTCCACTCGTAAACCTTCTGCCGGCTTGCATAGATTATAAAGTGGGAAGCGGAAATATATTATATGTAAGGGGGGTAAACATGGATGATACACAAATAGAGATGCTGCCGGTGTTGGGCGAATTCAGTTCAATTGCCTCGCAGTATGAACACATCATGTTCTACTACGAATCGGGTATACAGCAGATAGTAGCAAAGCTGCAGATATTAAATAATGAATTCAAAAACAATCACGAAAGAAATCCAATCGAGAACATAAAGAGCCGTGTAAAGTCACTTGACAGTATAATAGACAAAATGAAGCGAAAGGGCATTCCGCTCACCACCAACGCCATGAAGCGTGAGATTAAGGATATAGCCGGCGTCAGGGTCATTTGTCCATTTATATCCGATGTATATCAGGTGGCCAATATGCTTGTGAATCAGGCGGATGTCGAGATTGTCACAATAAAGGACTACATAAAAAAACCGAAGGATAATGGTTACAGGAGTCTTCATATGATAGTGCTGGTTGATGTGTATTTTTCGGATCACAAGGACAAGGTTCCGATAGAGATACAGTTTCGTACCATTGCGATGAATTTCTGGGCCAGCACAGAGCATCAGCTTCGCTACAAGAAGAGCCGTGTATTCACGGAGGAGATGCAGCAGGAGCTTAAGAAATGCGCAGATATCATGGCTGACGCTGATGACAAGATGCAGAATCTGGCAAATGTTTCGGGGATTGTGCAGCCGATTGAGTAAAAGAGAGTGATGTAAATCACTCTTTTTTGCTTGTAAATCAAAAGTTTATATTTATTTAATAAAAATTGTTAGCACTCTCACTTGACGAGTGCTAATTTGCGTGCTATAACATAGTCACAAGGAATATTGAATAATTATTTAAAGGATTATTTAGAGATAAAATTTTGATATTACCTGTATGACACATAAGAATCATATTTATGGATAACATAGTAGAAGGGAGTGAGACTATGAACATTCAAAAATTTACACAGAAATCAATAGAGGCAGTCAATGACTGCGAGAAGCTTGCATATGATTATGGCAATCAGGAGATAGAACAGGAGCACCTGCTTGTGGCATTACTTTCACAGGAGGACGGACTGATACCGAAGCTGATTGACAAGATGGAGATAAACGTAGAGCATTTCACAGAGAATGCAAAGCGCCATCTGGCAGCGCGCACAAAGGTAAGCGGCAGCAGTGCACAGGTCTATGTGGGCAATGATCTGAACAAGGTCCTTATCCATGCTGAGGACGAGGCAAAGGCAATGGGAGATGAGTATGTTTCGGTAGAGCATCTTTTCCTGTGTCTGCTGAAGTATCCAAACAAGGCAATGAAGGAGCTGATAAAGGAGTACGGTCTCACAAGAGACAGATTCCTCACAGCACTTTCTACGGTCAGGGGCAATCAGAAGGTCACATCCGATAACCCTGAGGCCACCTATGATACACTTGAGAAATACGGCTACGACATGGTGGAGCGTGCAAGACAGCAGAAGCTTGATCCTGTTATCGGCCGTGATGATGAGATACGAAATGTAGTGCGTATTCTCTCGCGTAAGACGAAAAATAACCCGGTACTTATCGGTGAGCCGGGTGTTGGTAAAACAGCAGTCGTTGAGGGACTGGCACAGCGTATCGTAAAAGGTGATGTGCCTGAGGGCTTAAAGGACAAAAAACTGTTTGCACTCGATATGGGTTCTCTGATTGCAGGAGCTAAGTACAGGGGCGAGTTTGAGGAGAGACTAAAGGCAGTGCTTGAGGAGGTAAAAGCCTCTGACGGTCAGATAATTCTCTTTATCGATGAGCTTCATACAATTGTCGGAGCAGGAAAGACAGACGGAGCTATGGATGCAGGACAGCTTCTTAAGCCGATGCTTGCAAGAGGCGAGCTGCACTGCGTAGGTGCCACAACACTCGATGAGTACCGTGAGTACATTGAGAAGGATGCAGCCCTTGAGAGACGTTTCCAGCCTGTTATGGTAGACGAGCCGACAGTAGAGGATACTATCTCAATACTTCGTGGTCTTAAGGACAGATACGAGGTATTCCACGGCGTCAAGATCACGGACTCGGCACTTGTCACAGCGGCTGTGCTTTCAAACAGATATATCACAGACAGATTTCTGCCTGATAAGGCAATAGACCTGGTGGATGAGGCATGCGCCATGATAAAGACGGAGCTTGATTCAATGCCGGCAGAGCTTGATGAGCAGAATCGTAAGATTATGCAGCTTGAGATAGAGGAGACAGCTCTAAAGAAAGAGACAGACCACTTAAGTCAGGACAGGCTCGCAGCACTACAAAAGGAGCTTGCAGAGCTGCGTGATGACTTCAATGCAAAAAAGGCTCAGTGGCAGAACGAGAAGGGCGCAGTTGACAAGGTCAGCAAGCTTCGTGAAAAGATTGAGTCCACAAAGAATGAAATCAAGACAGCACAGCAGAACTATGACCTGGAAAAGGCAGCAGAGCTGCAGTACGGCGTGCTTCCAAATTTGCAGAAGGAGCTGGAATCAGAGGAGGCACTGCTTAAGGACAGAGACTTATCGCTTGTGCGTGAGAACGTGGGCGATGAGGAGATTGCACTCATTATCTCGCGCTGGACAGGAATACCTGTTGCAAAGCTTACGGAGAGTGAGCGTAATAAGACACTTCACCTCGATGAGGAGCTGCACAAGAGGGTAATAGGACAGGATGACGGAGTCACAAAGGTGACAGAGGCTATCATCCGATCAAAGGCAGGCATCAAGGATCCTACAAAGCCTATAGGTTCGTTTATGTTCCTCGGACCTACAGGTGTAGGTAAGACAGAGCTTGCAAAGGCACTTGCGGCAAGTCTGTTTGATGATGAAAACAACATGGTCAGACTCGATATGAGTGAGTACATGGAGAAGTACTCAGTGTCACGACTCATCGGAGCGCCTCCGGGATACGTAGGCTATGATGAGGGTGGACAGCTCACAGAGGCTGTAAGGCGTAAGCCATACTCAGTAGTACTCTTTGATGAGGTGGAAAAAGCTCATCCGGATGTATTCAACGTACTGCTTCAGGTGCTTGATGACGGACGAATTACTGACTCACAGGGACGTACCGTGGATTTCAAAAACACTATCATCATTATGACAAGCAACCTCGGCTCACAGGAGCTTCTTGAGGGCATAGAGGCAGACGGCAGCATCAGCACAGAGTGTGAGAACCGTGTCATGGATGAGCTTAAGGGTCATTTCAGACCGGAGTTTTTAAACAGACTTGATGAGATCATCATGTTCAAGCCTCTCACAAAGGACAACATCGGTCATATCATCACCCTGCTCATGGCAGACTTAAACAAGCGTCTTGTCGACAAGGAAATCACAGTCGAGCTGACAGACACTGCAAAGCAGTTTATCACCGACAATGGCTATGATCCGGTATACGGAGCAAGACCACTCAAGAGATATCTGCAGAAGCATGTCGAGACACTTGCAGCAAAATTGATTCTGGCAGATGGTGTGAGAGCAGGAGATACCATTCTTATAGATGTGAAGGATGGCAAACTGGATGCATCAGCAGTGCAGTAAAACTTCTGAGGCAAAATGAAAAATATGAGATGTCTATGCAACATTTAAGCAGTTTTATCCGGCATTAAAGGGCAAATATTAGTCATTTCGTAGAAAAATAAATTTAGAGTTGTAAAGTGGTGTAAATTCATGTATCTTATTATAGGGAAATGAATTTTGCACCACTTTTTTATGCATAATTAGCACTTATAAAACACATAATTGCCGATTATATCAATGCAAAATGAATTTTTTGCTAAAAGAAATTGCAAAATGATATAACAGATATATCAAATATGCATTTCAGGCGGGGATGATATGGATTTATTTGATTACATGAGAGAACAGAATAAGGAGACAAGCGGTCCCTTAGCTTCCAGGATGCGTCCGACAACACTTGATGAGGTGGTCGGGCAGCAGCACATAGTTGGGAAGGACAAGCTTTTGTATCGTGCGATTAAAGCCGATAAGCTCAGCTCCATCATCTTTTACGGGCCGCCGGGCACCGGAAAGACCACTCTTGCAAAGGTCATAGCCCACACTACCAGTGCTGAGTTTATGCAGATTAATGCAACCTCTGCAGGCAAGAAGGACATGGAAGAGGTCGTGGAGCAGGCGAAGAATAATCAGGGAATGTATCAGAAGAAGACGATACTTTTTATCGATGAGATACACCGCTTCAACAAGGGGCAGCAGGATTATCTGCTTCCGTTTGTGGAGGATGGCACCATTATTCTGATAGGAGCTACCACTGAGAATCCTTACTTTGAGGTAAACGGAGCCTTGCTTTCACGCTCAGTCATTTTTGAGCTTAAAAAGCTGTCAACGGATGATATAAAGGTACTTCTTAAGAGAGCACTGACTGACACAGAAAAGGGCATGGGTGCATACAATGCACAGATAGATGATGATGCACTTGATTTCCTTGCAGATGTGTCAAACGGAGATGCGAGAGCAGCGCTCACAGCGATTGAGCTTGGTGTACTGACCACGGACAGGTCAGACGATGGCATCATTCATATCACTATCGATGTGGCGAGCGAATGTATACAAAAAAGAGTTATCTCCTATGATAAGAAGGGGGATAACCATTACGATACCATCTCTGCTTTTATAAAGAGCATGCGCGGCTCAGACCCGGATGCGGCGGTCTATTATCTGGCGAGGATGCTGTATGCCGGTGAGGATGTGAAATTTATCGCAAGACGAATCATGATACTTGCATCGGAGGATATAGGCAATGCAGACCCGATGGCTATGGTTGTAGCGGCATCGGCGGCGGCAGAGGTCGAGCGCGTTGGAATGCCGGAGGCACAGATTATTCTGTCACAGGCTGTCACATACATGGCATGCGCGCCAAAGAGCAATGCATCATATAATGCGATATCGGCAGCAATGAGCTGCGTGAAGCAGACTAAGACACCGGCTGTTCCGGCACATCTGCAGGATGCCCATTACGGTGCGGCAGAAAAGCTCGGGCACGGAGTCGGGTACAAATACGCACACGACTATCCAAATCACTATGTGAAGCAGCAGTATCTTCCGGATGGCCTTACAGACAGAGTGTTTTACAAGCCTACGGATATAGGCTATGAGGCAAAGATAAAAGCACATATGGATGGGCTTCACAGAGACTGTGATACATGAAAGTGCATAGATGAAGCTTGAATAATTGCAAATAGTTGATAATAACATAAATATTTAAAAAATCAGACCAGGAGGATCTTTAAATGAAAAAGTATACAGAAATGACAAAGGACGAGTTAATGCAGGAAAAGACAGCACTTGAGGCTGAGTACGAGAAGATTAAGAATCTTGGCTTAAGCCTTGACATGTCGCGTGGAAAGCCGGGAGCAGACCAGCTTGACCTCTCACTCCCTATGCTCGATGTCTTGAAATCAGACAGTGATATGAAAAGTGAATCAGGACTTGATGTGAGAAACTATGCATGTCTGGACGGAATTCCTGAGGCAAAGGCCCTTATCGCAGGCATGGTAGGAGCAAAGCCTGAGCAGGCTATAGTATATGGAAACTCAAGTCTCAATATTATGTATGATCAGGTTGCACGTGCATTTATCTTTGGTCTTTGCGGCAACACACCATGGTGCAAGCTTGACAAGGTGAAGTTCCTCTGTCCTGTACCGGGCTATGACAGGCACTTTGCAATCACAGAGGAGTTTGGAGTTGAGATGATAAACATCCCTATGACTGAGGATGGTCCTGACATGGATATGGTCGAGAAATATGTCAATAACGATGCATCTGTAAAGGGAATCTGGTGTGTTCCAAAATACTCTAACCCACAGGGTGTTGTATACTCTGATGAGACAGTTGAGCGCTTTGCAAAGCTTAAGCCTGCAGCAGATGATTTTAGAATCTTCTGGGACAATGCATACACAATTCATCATCTCTATGACGATAATCAGGCAGAGATTCCAAATATCCTTGAGCTCTGCGAGAAAGAGGGAAACCCTGATATGGTATTTGAGTTCTGCTCAACAAGTAAGGTGACATTCCCTGGTGCAGGCGTGGCAGGTATATGCACATCTGAGAAAAACCGTGAGGATATCAAGAAGCGCCTTACTATACAGACAATCGGACACGACAAGATTAATCAGCTTCGTCATGCGAGATTCTTTAAGGATGTAGATGGTATCAAGGCTCATATGGCAAAGCATGCAGCTCTTATCAGACCTAAATTCGAGCTGGTTGAGAATATCCTCACAGATGAAATTGCTTCAAGAGGCATCGGAACATGGGTTAAGCCGCTTGGTGGATACTTCTTCGGATTTGAGGCTCTTTCAGGCTGTGCAAAGGAAATCGTTGCAAAGTGCAAGGAAGCTGGTGTCACAATGACAGGTGCAGGCTCTCCTTTCCCTTACAAGAAGGATCCGGATGACTGCGTGATAAGAATTGCTCCGACATATCCATCACTTGATGAGCTGAAAAAGGCTGCAGAGGTGTTTGTTGTTGTTACACGCCTTGTCAGCGTAAATAAGCTGCTCGAGGCATAAAATCACTGTTATGTCTTAACGGATAGATATGCAATTCTCTGTTATGTCCTAACGGGTAGACTTATAATTGGCATATTTATCTAAAATAAGTATGTGATATATGTATAAAAACTAAATGAATATTTGTGCACATTTTTTCGGGATTTGGTATTTACAAATCCCGATTTTTGTGTAAGATATAAATATCTTTTTAAATTGTGTCTTGCATATGTTCTATGCAGGTTTCTTTTTGTGGCATTTCGGCCACTATTTTTTTCCTTGATTTTTAGTTTCATATATTTGATTTTTGATTTTATTTAACACTATTATTTTATTATTTAACACTATTATTTTAGACTTAGATGAAGAAAGGATTTAAATATTATGAAGGAAATTTTTCAGGAGTATGGCGGAATACTCATAACAGTTGTAGCAATTTTATCAATCATCCTCGTTGTAACAGCGGTTATAGGCTCTGATGCAAAAGGCATAGTAGGAAAGACATTTAGTGATCTGATTACAAACTTTTCAAATCATGCCAATATGAGTGTCAAATAAGAGGTGGTACATGGAGCTTGGAAAAGAATATTTTGGACCGCTTTGGAGTTTTGTTGCCAGCAACGAGATAACGGATATAGATTATAACGGCAAAGAAATATGGCTTACAAATATATTCAATGAGCGTTTCAGAGCCAATCAGCAGTTTGTCACACAGTATATGACACCTGCTTTTGTGGAGCAGTTTACACAGCGCATCGCCAATGTCGTAAGCAGACAGTTCAATAAGAGAAATCCGGAGCTTGAGGCCGAGACGAGCGAGCTTCGTGTGACGATACTGCATGAGTCGGTTGCAAAATCGGGCAGGAGCATCAGCATACGAAAGACACCGCCGCTTATCAGACTGACAGCAGAATCTGCAATTGCTGAGAAATTCTGCTCGGAGGAGCTTTTAGCTGTACTGATAAACTGCGTAAAGACCAAGATGAATATCACCTTTTGCGGGATGCCGGGCATCGGAAAGACGGAGTGTGTGAAGTTTTTTTCACAGTTTATACCGGCGAATGAGCGCGTGATTACAATTGAGGATACTCTTGAGATACGTTATGCCGAGACAAATCCGGGCAAGGACTGTATAGAGATGAAGGTGAGTGAGGATGTGTTTGGATACTCTGAGGCTATCAAGTCATGTCTTAGAATGAATCCAAAGTGGATTATGCTCTCAGAGGCACGCTCAAAGGAGGTAAAATATCTGCTGCAGAGCTGGAGCACCGGTGTGCGTGGCATGACGACACTCCACACAGATGATGTGCGCAATATACCGGACAGAATACTCAATATGCTGGAGAGCCGTGTGGATGCAGAGCGTATGGAGAATGACATATATCAGGCACTTGATGTGGGAATTTTGATCCGCAAGAGAAGAAATGAAGACGGAGTGGTGTACAGATACATAGACCAGGTGTGCTTTTTCTACAGGGAAAACTATACCAATCATGTGTTTATGCTTGTATCAGACGGACAGATAGTGACTCACGATATACCAAAGGTCATACTTCGCAGATTTAAAAGAGAGGGTGTGAATGAGCCGTTTGGCGAGTACTTTGTCAATGAGATAAGGATGAATGAGGCCATGATGAGAGAGGAGATGGAGGCTTAGGAATGACGTATATATTGATTTTATTTCTGACATATGTGCTGCATCTCCTGCTCAAGTTAAACTGGGTGTGTACAGCTGTGGTACTTGTTTTTCTTCTTGTTATGCAGCATTTTCACCGAATCAAAGGCCAAAGATTTCAGGAAGCGCGAAAGCGCTTTCTGGATGTATCGCTGTATATTGACACCCTGCTGTATTCATTTTTGAAGGAGCAGAAGATAATCCGTGCATTTGAGGATGTAAAGAGCACACTGGCAGATGGTCATATGAAGGAGACTGTGAGCAGGGCTATTGATCATATGATGCTCACGTTTGATGAGACAGAGGTGTTTGTGGATGCTATGAGGATTATTGAAGATGAGTACAAGTGCAACCGAATAGTAAATGCACACGAGTTTATGGCACACGCTGAGTACTATGGCGGTGATATTAAAGAATCAGCCAGGATACTGCTTAAGGATAAGAGTGCATGGGAGCGCAGGATACTGCGCAATATAGAGGACAGACAGAGGATGTTTCATCAGATTATCCTGTCAGTTGTGACCTCTGTTATCATTAGTGGAATCATACTTTATCTGCCGGTTTTGAGCATGGATATCAGCAGCAATATCATAGTGCAGATACTGTCAGTTGCTCTTATAGTGCTTGACGATTTAATCATACTCTGGGGGCAGAAATTTCTTGAAGTGGATTATCTTGGAATTGATCTGCTGCCGGAGGATGATAAGCATGCCAAAAAGCTTGAGGAATACAAGATATATAATCCGGCAAAGGAGCTTCGTGCGTCAATTCTTATGGCAGTTATACCGGCATTAGTCAGTGCATTTTTACTGTATACTGACAGACAATGGGCGGCTGTGGCAGCTATGGGAGCTGCTCTTATATGTCTGAACCAGCACCGTATAGGTCACAGGCTTATGAAGAAAAATCTGATAGCGGATGTAAAGAGTGCATTTCCCAAGTGGCTGATGGACCTCGCCCTATTGATTCAGAGTGAAAATGTGCAGGTAGCCATACAGAAGTCGAGAGAGCATATACCGGTGATACTTAAGGAAGAGGTAAATACGCTTGTGGAGAGACTGGACGTGGAGCCGGAGAGCTCTGACCCGTATCACAGATTTCTTGACTGTTTGAACCTGCCGGAGATAAACGCAGCCATGGGCATGCTGTATGCTGTTTCGATTGGAAATAGTGGCAATTGCGGAAGTCAGATTGATGAGCTTATTACGAAGAATCTGGAGATGCTTGATGTAGCAGACACCGCGAGGCTTAAGGATAAGACCGCCGGCATGTATCTTTTGTTTTTGGCTCCTGTTATAACAGCATCATTTAAGATGATAGTTGATATGGCTATTTTCCTTATAAGCTTTTTATCATACAAGGTAGTGTAGGGGGTGTGTTGTGAGTCAGATAATGAAGACCTTTTTAGGGGTGTTTTTGATTATGTTTATGGTGGTTACATCATCAGGTGTGCTGTCCGGATTTATGACTGTCGTTGAGGCACAGAACCTACATGCGCAGATTATCAATGAGCTTGAGGACAGTGATTATGACAGCTCGGTTGCGCAGAACTGCTTTGAAAATGCATCAAAAGCCGGAGATACACTGGAGCTTAAACTGTATATGACAGACAATTCCATAAGGACAGTCACAGACGCATCACAAATCGCTTCGTCAGATGAGATAGAAAAGGCAAGAGTGGAGCTTAAGTTCACTTACGCGGTAGCATTTTTTGGAATTAAGCAGGAGCATGTGCTGAGCGGATATGCGTTGTAGTACTTTTCTTGTGGATATGGCTGTATAAGAGGAGGAAAACAGATGGAGCTTTTAATAGAAGAATTGGGAGGAAGCGTTATTATGCTTCTTTTAGGCAGTGGAGTAATCGGTGTGCTCGTGTATGTGTCTACTCTGCTGTGATAGTAACTGAATTGATTAAAAAGTATGTAAAGGTAAGAGAAAATGAAAGAAGTATTCAGACAGTATGGGGGCGTGCTGATTGCAGCGGCCGCTACAAGTGCATTTCTCGTGTTGATGGGAAATATTGTGCTGGCTCAGGGAGGCATGCTTGCGCAGCTTATAAATATATGGGGTAACAGTGCAATTTAAATAATCGGGAGACTATAGATGAAGGAGATAATGCAGACATATGGAGCCATGATAGTGGCGGTGGTTGTAGGAATTGCGCTGCTGTCGGGATTTGGGGCTTTGAAGAACAAAATGAGTGTGGCATTTGCGCCACAGGATATATTGAGCAGCGATAGCGCAAACGACAGCTATGACAGCATGAAAAATATACCGGTTCCGGGTATTGAGCTAAAGGAGAAAATGCGTCAGAATGCCGTAAGCTACAGTGTATATGACCTGCTTGAGGTTACAGCACATGAGGATAATCTGGATAAGCTTGAGGTGTATGCTCTGTATGATTCAGACAGAAATGACTGTACTCATAGCGTGTCAGCCGATGGCCGGTCACTCAGCTTTCCGGATTACGGTGTGTATGATATGCATGTCAGGATAACCTGCAAAAACGGCACAAGGGATCATGTGAGGATAAGTATTCCAATTAATAGAGAGGTAGCGGATATATAAAATGAAAAATGAAAAACAACACAGACTTTTATTTATTATACCGGCAGTGATAATAGCAATAATTCTTATCATATGTATAGCAGTGGCAGTAAGCTCAAAATCAGGAGAAAAGGGGAAGAAAAAGGAGTCCCGGTCTGTCAGTGTGACTGAAAATACGCAGGATATTGTAGCAGAAAGCGAGACACTTGAGCTTGTGAAAAAGGATGCCTTGAAGGAAACAAATGTAGTTGATAAAGATAATAAGCAAAATAACGGTACGCAATCAGATACAAATGATAATTCCGTACCGGCAGCCGGTAATTCAGATAATGCAAATACAGCGTTAGATAAATCTTCTGACAAATCATCAGAAGACAAAACAGCAGCAGATAAAAAGACATCGACAGGTAGCAATAACACATCGACAGGTAGCAATAACACATCGACAGGCAGCAATAACACACAACAACCTGCAGGTAACGATTCAAAACCGGCAGCATCAAATCAGACAGTTGCACCTGAGCCGGATCAAAGTGAGCCCGCGCAGCCGGAAGCACCAAAAAATGAGTATGTTGCACCGGGATGGATATTTTATGGCAGTAAGGCTGGAAATGGCATGAGTGGGGAGCAGAAGGCGTATGTTGATTCAGTGATACAGCAGTGGACAAATGGAGGTTTGTCAGATGATGCAATCGGAGATATGTTTATTGAAAAAATAGCACAGGAGTGGCAGCTTCCGATGATAACGGCTGGCGTGACAAGTAATTTGCTATGTCTGTTTCCTTCAAGAGCAGAAGTTACGGATTATAGTTTAAATTTAGCCGATATGAACGGAGCTTATAATTTTGTAGGTTTGTATACAAAGGGAGAATATGATGAAAATGGATATCTCAAATGTTATTATTGGGAAGCGGGTGTTCTTTAGGAAATGCGTTTGCATGATGTTTGTGGCTACAGTTATTATTACTTATATGTTCTCATTTGATTGCAATATAGTGAAGGCTGATGAATGGGATGATGCTGTGAAGTACTATTCTAATTATGGTAATGCTGCTGTTTTTAAGGCTACAAATAAAATGAATGGCAATATTTATTTTTGTTCAGCAGGAAATACATCTACGTCAGGAACCAAGTATAGGACAATTGGATACAAAATGACAATTAAAGGGACAGGTGGAAATGAGATACAGAAAATTTATTTCCAGCTTGGCGGACAATATCTGACACTCTTAAACAGCAAAAAGCAATCAGGCAAGGAGTATATGCTTTATGTGATTACTTTAAAGAATATGAAAACCCGATTTAATACGCAGGCCCTCAATGCCCTTAGCTCCGGCTCATGCACCATCATCCTAGATGCCTGCATGGTGCTTCGAGTAAATGGCAAGAACAAGGGTGGCATGAATGATAATGGTCCTTCCTGGGGAAAGGTTTATACTACATATGCAGGTATATCCAAAGCGGCAAACTGGACGGACAGCGCACTCTCAGCACTGTATTCGTATTATGGAAAGACGGTGAGAGGACTGTTTCATACAATTGATGTCAGGAAGTCTACAGGCATAAGCAGTGTATCAGGGGGAGGTACATACTGCTATGGTACATATGTGACAATCAGTGCAAGCAGTTCTGCCGGATATGATTTCACGAATTGGAACAATGATTCGTCAATGAGCTCATCATCATATGGTTTTTATGTGAATTCGGGTGGTACTTATACGGCATACGCAAAGGCAGGTACTATAGCTGTGACATTCTGGCGGAATACGAGTGCGTCTGATTCAGAAAAGACCTCAAAGAGCTACACATATGGAGGCATCAATCAGGCTTTTCCGGCTGTGGGCTGGCAGATGGCCGGGTATCATATGAGTGGCTGGGGAAATAATTCATATGATACGACTGCCGGATATCCGCTACTGTGTGGCGTGGCAAACAGCTGGATTGAGTCAAACAGACCGTCGAAAAATATATACGCAGTATGGCAGGAAAACGAGTATACCATAGAATATGATACCGGTGTATCTGCCACTGTGAAGTATAGTGATACGGTGACATTGCCAAGTCAGCATATGTGTATAGGCTGGATTTTAGGAGAAGAGTATCCTGATATAAAATATACGCCGGGAGAGAGTATACAGGTAGCTGATTTATGCAGGATACTGGGGATAGAGTATACAGATAAGGCGGTAATACGTATGTATGCACTTTGGGAGCATGAGCCTACCATAGAGGCGGATGATATGTTCTTTTCGATAAAGCAGGCAAGGAATGGCGGTATAACAGAGCAGCTGATAGGAAGCCTTATATCTGCTACGGATGTGGAGGATGGTGATATTGCGTTTGGCGATAACGAGATAAATTATCTGAAAGTGAAAAATTTTGATGACCGTAAAATAGAAAGTGCACGTGACAAGGATATCATAGAGATAGTGCTTGAGGCTAAGGACAGCTATGGAAATATCACGCAAAAGACTATATCCATCACATTTACAGATACTCAGGTCAAGGAGAGAACCAAAGCCTTTGGAAAGATTAGATTCATAAGCGAAAAGTATTATGGCAAAAATAAAGCAGGAGGCCTCATGGAGAACTCCCGCTGGTTAAACGATCCTGAATTTAATTCTCTTCTTCGGGAGGCCTTGGCAATTTGATATAGACCTTTCCGATTCGGCTTTTTATCAACAGCCTCTATGATGGCACAAGGGATCATGTGAGGATAAGTGTTCCAATTAATAGAAAGGTAGCAGGCGTACAGAATGAAAAATGTAGTACTTGGAATAATAGGCTGTCTTATTGTAGTGTATACAGCGATGCTTGGGCTTAGTGTATACAATATGACAGTCAGGGAGAACCAGATGGAAAAGAGTCTGTCATTAGCACTTTCGGGTGCTATGAACAGATATTACGAGCCCAATATGTATATCGTGGATAAAAAGCCCGTCAGCAGCTATGATGTGGAAAAAGCTGTCATAGAGGACATTAATGAGAGACTTACAGCAGGCGGTACTGCAATTGCCACAGTCTATGTATGTGATATGGAAAAGGGCATTATTTCAGCAGGAATAGAGGAAGAGTTCAAGCTTCCTACAGGTGTGACAAAGAAAATAAGCTGCAAAAAGACTATTGTAGCAGATCAGCCAATGGAGGATAACTAAATAAAGCAGGAGGTCTCATGGAGAACTCCCGCTGGTTAAACGATCCTGAATTTAATTCTCTTCTTCGGCAGGCTTTGGCAATTTGATATAGACCTTTTCGATTCGGTTTTTATCAACAGCCTCTATGCGGAGAAGAATATTGTCATCAGTGATGATTATTTCATTTTTTTCAGGCAGGTGGTCAAGCTTTTCAAGGCAGTAGCCACCGATTGTGTCATAGTCGTCTGATTCGAGGTGCAGACCAAGCTCATCGCTTACATCCTCGAGATTTGCAGAGCCAAGAACTATGTATTCGTAGTCATTTATTCTTGTGATATCATCCTGCTCGTCAGAGTCGTATTCATCACGAATCTCACCGACTATCTCCTCTAAGAGATCCTCAAGTGTGATGAGTCCGGCTGTGACACCGTATTCATCTAAGACAATGGCAAGCGATATAGATGATTCGCGCATCTCGAGAAACAGATTCGCTGTATTCTTGTGCTCATATGTAAAGTAAGGCTCACGCATGATATTCCTGATGGAAAAATGCTCTTTATCCTCATCCTTAAGGAGCAACAGATCCTTCATATTTACGATACCGATTACGTTGTCAGTGCTTTCGTCATACACAGGGAGTCTGGTGAATTTATCCTCTCTGAATATGGAAATCAAATCATCATAAGTAGAATCAACATGGACAAACGTCATATCAATACGCGGAACCATGACCTCCTTTGCTTCGGCATCTCCAAAATCGAATACATTGTGAATCATATCACGCTCTTCATCTTCGATGATGCCGTCCTCCTGTCCTACATCAACGATTGTACGAAGCTCCTCCTCGGTCATGACGCGCTTGGCATCGCTCTGTCTTATTCCAAAGAGGAAAATGACTCCGAGTGAAAGCTTGTTGATGATAAATATTACAGGTGTCAGCACTACCATGAGCACTGATATAAAGCCTGCGATTGAGAGTGAAATCTTGTCGGCCTTTATGGTCGCAAGTGTCTTCGGAGAGACCTCTCCGAAGATCAGTATGAGGAATGTAAGTATTCCGGTTGCGACACCTGCTCCGACGTTGCCAAACAGCTTGATGGCAAGCGAGGTGGTGAGCGATGATGCTGAAAGATTTACGATGTTGTTGCCGATAAGGATGGCTGAGAGCATCTTTGGAGAGTTCTCAGTCACCTTGAGCACCTTTTTGGCTTTTGTGTTGCCAGCCTCAGCCAGGGTTCTCATACGTATTTTGTTTACGGTAGTAAGAGCAGTCTCCGAAGATGAAAAAAATGCGGAGAGTGCTAATAGTATTAATAAGAATATAATCTGCGATATGTCGTCAGCGTCCAAATATTTTACCTCGTAATATGAATTAATAAATGTTTTTATTTATCGTCTGTGCTGTAGTTAGGAGCCTCTTTTGTGATATGGATATCATGAGGGTGGCTCTCCTTGAGAGAAGCAGCAGTAATCTTGACAAACTGTCCATTCTCCTTAAGATCTTCGATTGTCTTGCAACCGCAGTAGCCCATTCCTGAGCGGATACCACCAACAAGCTGGAATACTGTATCCTCAAGAGTTCCCTTGTAAGCTACACGGCCCTCAACTCCTTCAGGAACGAGCTTCTTAGCGCCCTCCTGGAAGTAACGGTCCTTGCTTCCGTTTTCCATGGCAGCGATAGAACCCATGCCACGATATACCTTGTATTTTCTTCCCTGATAAAGCTCGAAGGTTCCCGGAGCCTCATCACAGCCTGCGAACATTGAGCCCATCATACATACGTTGGCACCGGCTGCGAGAGCCTTTGTCATATCACCTGAGTACTTGATACCACCATCTGCGATAACAGGAACTCCATACTCCTTAGCAACCTTGTAACAGTCCATGATAGCTGTAATCTGTGGTACACCGATACCGGCAACGACACGTGTTGTACAGATAGAACCAGGTCCGATACCAACCTTTACTGCATCTGCACCGGCCTCGATAAGAGCCTTGGCAGCAGCACCTGTTGCGATATTTCCGGCGATAATCTGAAGGTCAGGATAAGCAGCCTTGATCTTCTTAACAGCCTCAAGTATATTCTTTGAATGTCCGTGAGCTGAGTCAACAACGATGACATCAACATGAGACTTAACAAGAGCATCAACACGCTCCATCATGTTGCCTGTGATACCTACTCCGGCACCGCAGAGGAGACGGCCCTGATCATCCTTTGCTGAAAGAGGATACTTAATCTGCTTCTCGATATCCTTTATAGTGATAAGTCCCTTGAGGTTGTAGTCCTTGTCTACGATAGGGAGCTTTTCCTTTCTTGCCTTTGCAAGAATCTTCTTTGCTTCATCGAGGGTGATGCCCTCAGGAGCTGTAATGAGATTCTCAGAAGTCATAGACTCTGAAATCTTCTTTGTGAAGTCTGTCTCAAACTTCAGATCACGGTTTGTGATGATGCCTACGAGCTTGCCGTCCTTTGTGATTGGCACACCTGATATCTTGAACTTGGCCATCAGGTTGTCTGCATCCTGTAATGTATGGTCTGGAGAAAGATAGAACGGATCGGTAATAACGCCGTTTTCTGAACGCTTTACCTTATCGACTTCGTCTGCCTGTGCCTCAATAGACATATTTTTGTGGATGATTCCGATACCACCCTGTCTGGCCATTGCGATAGCCATTTTTGATTCTGTGACTGTATCCATTGCAGCACTCATCATAGGAATGTTAAGGACAATCTTCTTAGTAAGATGTGTCTGAAGCTCAATCATATTTGGTGTTACCTCAGAATATTGTGGAACTAAGAGAACGTCATCAAATGTAATTCCTTCGCCGATAATAGTACCCATTTTTAAATTCCTCTCTTTCTTATGTTATTATACTGGTATACTTTATATACTAATGTAATTTGTATGATGATAGCAAATTAAAGAGTGGGTGTCAAGCAGTTATAAGCCCGATATGAAATTATTATATTATTTATTAGTAAAACTAATGTAAGTCTTTTGCAAATAAAGTAAAAATTATGTTATATTTTATATTAAGTGGCTTTAAGGCAATGTTTGCATGTTACACTAAGGCGTGGACAATAACGATTTTTGAGCCACAATAAACTAAACCAGGGAGAAAAATATGGAATTTCGACCATGCATCGACATTCACAATGGAAAAGTAAAGCAGATTGTCGGTGGTTCATTAAAAGACAGGGGCGATTTTGCCAGTGAGAACTTCGTCTCAGAGCAGGACAGCCGGTTTTATGCAGATATGTATAGGAAATCGGGCATAAAGGGCGGTCATATCATTCTGCTCAATTCTGTGGACAGCGAGTATTATGAGGCTACAAAGGAACAGGCTCTTATGGCGCTTGAAGCGTATCCGCAGGGATTACAGGTAGGTGGCGGCATCACCGCAGACAATGCGATGGAGTTTATAGATGCCGGTGCAGCAGCAGTTATTGTGACATCCTACGTATTTAAAGACGGCAGGATAAACTATACAAATCTAAACAGGCTTAAAGATACTGTGGGCAGTGACAGGCTGGTGCTTGATCTGTCATGTCGCAAAAAGGATGGACAGTATTATATAGTGACTGACCGCTGGCAAAACTTCACGGATGAGGCAGTGACCACAGAGCTTTTGGATAAGCTATCCTCATATTGCTGCGAGTTTCTGGTACATGCAGTGGATGTTGAGGGCAGGGTGAACGGCATTGAAAAGGAGCTTGTCGCCATGCTTGGCAGCTGGGGAAGGATACCGGTCACATATGCAGGCGGTGTGTCATCCTTTGACGATTTAAAATGCATCAGGCAGCTTGGACAGAACCATCTGAATGTGACAATAGGCAGTGCTCTTGATTTGTTTGGCGGTGAGATGGAGTACGATAAGGTTATAGCTTTTTGCAATAATAAGGAGATTTAAAATGGCAAAATACAGTAAGAATGATATTATCCGCATAGTGGATGAAGAGGATATTGAGTTTATCCGTTTACAGTTTACGGATATCTTTGGAACATTAAAAAATGTGGCAATTACAGCCAGCCAGCTTGAGAAGGCACTCGACAACAAGTGTATGTTCGACGGCTCGTCAATAGAGGGCTTTGTGAGGATAGAGGAGTCAGATATGTATCTGCACCCGGATCTTGACACTTTTATGATTTTTCCATGGAGACCACAGCAGGGCAAGGTCGCACGAATCATATGTGATGTCTATATGGCGGATGGTACACCGTTTGAGGGAGACCCGCGCTATATATTAAAGAAACAGATTGAAAAGGCAAAGCAGATGGGCTATATATTTAATGTAGGTCCGGAGTGTGAGTTTTTCCTTTTCCACCTGGACGAGAACGGACAGCCTACCACCATCTCGCATGAGAGAGCAGGGTACTTTGACCTGGGACCAAATGACTTGGGAGAAAATGCAAGAAGAGACATGGTTCTAACTCTTGAGGATATGGATTTTGAGATAGAGGCATCACATCATGAGGTGGCACCTGCACAGCATGAGATTGATTTCAAGTATGAGGAGGCACTTCATACCGCCGACAATATCATGACCTTTAAGCTTGCTATAAAGACAATCGCAAAGCGGCACGGACTTTTTGCCAGCTTCATGCCAAAGCCAAAGCATGGTGTGAGCGGCTCGGGAATGCATATCAACATGTCACTTTCAAAGGATGGTGTCAATATATTTGACAATGAGGAGGATAAGCTTGGACTCAGCGAGGAGGCATACTACTTCATAGGCGGTATCATGAAGCATATGAAGGGCATGACGGTCATCACTAATCCGATTGTCAATTCATATAAGCGCTTTGTGCCGGGATATGAGGCACCGATTTATATCACCTGGTCAGCTACAAACAGAAGTCCGCTTATCAGAATCCCTGCATCAAGAGGTGAGGGAAGGAGAGTGGAGCTTAGAAACCCTGATCCTTCAGCAAATCCGTATCTGGTTCTGGCACTGTGCCTGGCAGCAGGACTTGACGGCATAAAGAACAAGATACAGCCGGATGCAGAGCTTCGTGAGAATGTATTTGAGCTCACAGAACAGGATAAAAAAAGACTCGGAATTGAATCACTTCCTGCTGATTTACATGAGGCGGTTGAGTGCCTTAAGTCAGATGATTTTATCCGCGAGATACTGGGTGAACATATCTACAACAAATATATAGAGGCAAAAGAGGCAGAGTGGAACGATTACAGAGCTGCGGTTACCCAATGGGAAATAGATGAATATCTGTACAAATTTTAAAGGATGTAACGAACCGTGAATAATATTGTTATAGCATTTCCTAAAAAGGAAGTAGCCAATTCAATCAAAAAAATATTAGCGCAGAGCGGTTATACAGTCACGGCGGTTGCAAATACCGGAGCTTCGGCACTTTCGAGCATGAACGGCCTGAATATGGGAATCATCATATGCGGATACAGATTTTCAGACATGATGTACAGTGAGGTATACGAGTATATGCCTAAGGAGTTTCAGATGCTTCTCATAGCGTCGGCAGCGGGGATCATGGAAAAGAATGTGGATAATCTGATGTCATTATCCATGCCACTTAAGGTGCATGAGCTCCTGCAGACTGTCGAGATGATGGATTACACGATAACGCGTCGAAGGAAAAAGCTCAGGCAAAGGCCAAAGGTACGTTCAAATGAAGACCAGGAGATGCTTAACAGTGCAAAGGCTGTACTGATTGAGCGAAATGGATTTTCTGAGGAGGAAGCACACCGGTATATCCAGAAGCGAAGCATGGATAACGGCACCGGCCTTGTGGAAACAGCACAGATGATACTAAGCCTTATGACTGATGTGTAGTGTGCGCTTTATGAAGCCGGACAGAAGAGCGTATGATAGTAGCTGCAAAGGCTTGAACAGTTACTATAAAAAATAATGATAAAAAAATATATTTACACTTGCGTAGTAAAGTGATAAATTAGACTTATTGTAAAGTAACAAAGGAGAGATAAACATGTTTCAGATTAATGATAACTATCAGAAATTACCGGGAAGCTACCTTTTCAGCACAATAGCTAAAAAGGTTGCTGCTTATCAGGAGGCTAATCCGGATAAAGAAATTATCAGGCTTGGAATCGGCGATGTAACACAGCCGCTTGCACCTGCTATCATCGATGCTATGCACAAGGCAGTTGATGAGATGGGAAATGCAGCTACATTCCACGGCTATGCACCGGACCTTGGATATGAGTTCTTAAGAAAAGCAATTTCAGACAATGACTACAAGGCAAGAGGCTGCGATATCTCAGCCGATGAGATTTTTGTTTCAGACGGAGCAAAGAGCGATTCAGCCAACATCCAGGAGCTTTTCTCAGCAAACAGCCGTATCGCTGTTACAGACCCTGTTTACCCTGTATATGTTGATTCCAATGTCATGGCAGGAAGAACAGGCACATACGATGCTCAGAAAGAGACCTGGAGCAATGTAATCTATATGCCGTCAACAGCAGATAACGGCTTTGTTCCGGAGCTTCCAAAGGAAGTACCGGATATGATTTATCTGTGTCTGCCAAACAACCCTACAGGAACAACTCTTACAAAGGATCAGTTACAGGTTTGGGTTGATTACGCAAACAAAAACGGCTCAGTCATCATCTTTGATGCAGCTTATGAGGCATATATCAGCGAGGCAGATGTGCCACACTCAATCTATGAGTGTAACGGTGCAAAGACATGTGCCATCGAGCTTAGAAGCTTCTCAAAGAACGCAGGCTTTACAGGTGTGCGTCTTGGCTTCACAGTAGTACCTAAGGAGCTTAAGTGTGGTGATGTTTCGCTTCATGCTATGTGGGCACGCCGTCACGGAACCAAGTTCAACGGTGCACCATACATTGTGCAGAGAGCAGGCGAGGCAGTTTACTCAGATGCCGGAAAAGCACAGCTTAAGGATCAGGTAGCATACTACATGAACAATGCAAAGACAATAAAGACAGGTCTTGCAGAGGCAGGCTTTACAGTTTACGGCGGAGTAAATGCACCATACATCTGGCTCAAGACACCGGATCAGATGACATCATGGGAGTTCTTCGATTACCTGCTTGAGAATGCCAACGTGGTAGGTACACCGGGCTCAGGCTTTGGACCAAGCGGAGAGGGCTACTTCAGACTGACAGCTTTCGGAAACTATGAGAACACAGTAAAGGCACTTGAGAGAATCAAGGCACTGTAAAATAAATCAGGTCAAATAAAAATACCGTCAGGGAGATGTTCCCTGACGGTATTTTTTTTATTTGAAATTTACATAAAGTGTAATTACTGTATACTTTTTGGCAACAAAAACCTTATGTGAAAGGCATGCTTTAATTCTTCTTGAAGCCGGCTCTCTTACGAAGAGTAGGATCAAGAATCTTCTTTCTGATTCGAAGACTCTCAGGTGTTACCTCAAGAAGCTCATCTGTGTCAATAAAGTCGATAGCCTGCTCAAGGCTTAATACTCTAGGTGGTACGAGTGTGAGTGCCTCATCTGCTGATGAAGAACGTGTATTTGTAAGATGCTTCTTCTTACATACGTTGAGCTCGATGTCCTCGGCCTTTGAACACTGTCCGATAACCATTCCTGAGTAAACCTTGGCACCAGGTCCGATAAAGAGTGTTCCTCTCTCCTGTGCAGAGAAGAGTCCGTAGGTTACGGCCTCGCCTGACTCAAAGGCAATGAGTGAACCTGTTGCACGGTATGCAATCTCACCCTTGTATGGCTCGTATCCGTCAAACATAGTGTTTAAGATTCCGTTACCCTTTGTATCGGTCATGAACTCGCCACGGTATCCGATAAGTCCACGGGCTGGGATGTGGAACTCAAGTCTGGTGTAGCCACCTGCGATAGAGCCCATATTTCTAAGCTCGCCCTTGCGCTGCTGAAGCTTTGAGATAACAGCTCCTGTAAACTCGTCAGGCACATCGATGTAAGCAAGCTCCATTGGCTCGAGCTTCTTGCCGTTCTCATCATACTTGTAGAGTACCTCTGCCTTACTTACAGCGAACTCATAGCCCTCACGGCGCATGTTTTCGATAAGCACTGAAAGGTGAAGCTCTCCACGTCCTGAAACCTTGAAGGAATCAGGTGAGTCTGTATCTTCGACACGCAGTGAGACATCTGTGTTGAGCTCGCGAAGGAGTCTGTCACGGATGTGACGGCTTGTGACAAATTTACCTTCCTGTCCTGCAAGAGGGCTGTTGTTTACGATGAAGTTCATAGAGATTGTAGGCTCTGAAATCTTCTGGAAAGGAATAGCCTCCGGTGCTTCCGGTGAGCAGATTGTATCTCCGATGTGGATATCTGCGATACCTGAGATTGCTACAATCGAACCGATTCCTGCCTCAGCTACATCTACCTTGTTGAGTCCGTCAAACTCGTAAAGTTTGCTGATACGGACCTTCTCAAGCTTGTCAGGGTCGTGGTGGTTTACAACGACAGCCTCCTGATTGACCTTGATTTTACCGTTATCCACTTTACCGATTCCGATACGTCCTACATACTCGTTGTAGTCGATTGTACTGATAAGAATCTGTGTGTTGGCATCAGGATCACCTGTTGGGGCAGGGATGTAGTTTACGATTGTTTCGAAGAGAGGAGTCATATCCTTTCTCTCGTCGTTTAAGTCCTTCATGGCATAGCCGTCTCTGGCTGATGCGAAAACGAATGGGCAGTCAAGCTGCTCCTCAGAAGCATCGAGATCCATGAAGAGCTCTAATACCTCATCGATGACCTCATTAGGACGTGCCTCCGGACGGTCAATCTTGTTGACGCAGACAATGATAGGCAGCTTGAGTGCAAGAGCCTTCATAACTACGAACTTGGTCTGTGGCATAACACCCTCGAAGGCATCAACCACGAGGATAACTCCGTTTACCATCTTAAGAACACGCTCTACTTCACCGCCGAAGTCAGCATGACCCGGAGTGTCGATGATGTTGATTTTGATGTCCTTATACTGAATAGCTGTGTTTTTGGAGAGGATTGTGATACCTCTTTCACGCTCGATGTCGTTTGAATCCATTACTCGATCCTGAACTTCCTGATTGTCACGGAACACACCGCTTTGCTTAAGAAGCTCATCTACAAGTGTTGTTTTACCATGATCAACGTGGGCAATAATTGCTATATTACGAATATCGTCTCTTGTTGTTTTCATATTTTCCTTCTTTCTTTAATAAATAAAGCTAAGTTTGCAACTAACTTATTCTATCATAATTTTTCCAATGTGCAAGTTTTCATTGAAAGTTTTTAAAAAATTAAGTGAAATGTTATTGGATTTGTCGACATTATTTGAGAAAATATACTTTGTGGAAATGTTAAAAATAGCTGGAAAAACATTTTACAAAAGGAAGGGAGACAAAAATTCATGGCAGATAAAATGTTTGAAAACAACCAGGTATCAATAATCGGAGAAATCGTTTCAGATTTTCAGTTTAGTCACGAGGTGTATGGTGAGGGCTTCTATATGATGGAGGTTTCGGTCAGAAGGCTTTCAGATTGCATGGACTATATTCCGGTGATGGTGTCAGAGAGGCTTATCAATGTGGAGGGTGACTACATAGGCAAAAGTGTATATATAGGCGGGCAGTTCCGCTCATTCAACAGGCATGAGGAGAAGAAGAACAGGCTGGTGCTGTCTGTTTTTGCAAGAGAGCTTGAGGTATTGGACAGTGATTATGATGAGGATGCAGCCAATCAGATTTTCCTTGACGGCTATATCTGCAAGGAGGCTATATACAGGAAAACACCGCTTGGACGAGAAATTGCAGACCTGCTTGTGGCAGTGAACCGCTCATATGGCAAGTCAGATTATATTCCATGTATCTGCTGGGGAAGAAATGCCAGATTTGCGTCGACCTTTGAGGTGGGTACACATGTGCAGATATGGGGCAGAATCCAGAGCAGAGACTATGTGAAAAAGCTCAGTGAGACACAGGTGGAGCAGCGCACGGCGTATGAGGTTTCCGTGAGCAAGATTGAGGCATAGTATTTTAAATGGACAGTAACTACGGATTTGTGATTTTCCCGAAAATTTGCAATAAAAGTCAGATTGTGGTATTTTACTAGATATTATTGGTTAATGCTTGTGATTGTTGACGTTTACATCAGGTGTAAACTGTAATGATTATATATCAGGCAGAAAAGCTATGTGTATGGAGGCATGATTATTATGGAAAACGGTGCAGTACAGATTTATTATGGCGAGGGACATGGCAAGACAAATGTCGCTATAGGAAGTGCAATATGTGCTGCCTGTGATGGTAAACAGGCTGTCGTTATTCAGTTCCTAAAGGGTAAAAAGGAGCCGGAATTTTTGAAAAAGCTTGAGCCGGAGGTGAAATTCTTTAATTTTTCAAGAGCCGGAATACTCTTTGAGCAGCTTGATGAGGAGAGTAAGCAGGAAGAAATCATGAATATCAAGAATGGCTTCAACTATGCAAAGAAGGTTATATCAACAGGTGCTGACATGGTTGTTGTGCTTGATGAGATGCTGGGGCTTTTGGATTTGCATCTGATTTCAAAGGAGGAGCTGTCGGATATGCTTGCTTCAAGGCCTGATGATGTGACCGTGATTATGACAGGCAGAGTACTTGACGATGGAATCAGGGAAATGGCAGATGAGATCTATAATATCGCGTCGGAAAAATAATAAGAAATATTGCCATGTGAGTTGACAATGCACAGGCGTGGTGATATTATTAGTGCAAGTATGAGGCAGTTATATCATCTGCTGTATACGAATAATTTGATTAACAGATAGAGGTCGCGCGACTTATGAGTAGCTTTCCGGATGCCGCAGGGGCAGTTGATGGGAGATGAAAGGAATAGCGCCGAAGGGATTTATCATCTGCGGATATATCTCTGGGCATATGGCGAACAGCCTTATGACTGTCATCAGATTTGATGGGGAGCTATCGTGATTCATGAAGAATTGGGACCGGCTCTAAGGAGCCGGTTTTTTAGCGCTTAGAGGCAGACAGCGGCATACTTATACGTTAAGAGAATCAAATACCGAATAAAGAAAAGCAAGAAGGAGATAAAATCATGGCAATTTTCAAAGGAGCAGGAGTAGCAATTGTTACACCTATGTACGATAACGAGGAGGTTAATTACGACAAGCTCGAGGAGCTTATCAATATGCAGATTGATAATGGCACAGATGCTATTATCATTGCCGGCACCACAGGCGAGAGCCCATGTCTGTCAATGGAGGAGCATGCAAAGGTTATAAAGGCTGCCGTAGAGTTTACAAAGCATCGTGTACCTGTAGTAGCAGGCACAGGCTCTAACTGCACAAAGACAGCTATGCAGCTTTCAAAGGAGGCTGAGGAGTTTGGTGCAGACGGACTGCTCGTTGTCACACCATACTACAACAAGGCTACTCAGGCAGGTCTTGTGAGCCACTATTCGCAGATTGCAGACAGCACAAAGTGTCCTATTATCGTATACAACGTACCGGGACGTACAGGCTGCAACGTGCTTCCGGAGACTATGGTAGAGCTCTTTAAGACAAAGGAAAATATCGTGGGACTCAAGGAAGCTACAGGAAATCTGGCACAGGCTTCAAAGACAATGTATCTGACAGACGGAAAGCTTGATATGTACTCAGGCGAGGATGGTCTCGTAGTGCCTCTTATGTCTATCGGAGCAATCGGTGTAATCTCAGTATGGAGCAATGTAGCCCCTGCAAAGGTACACAATATGTGCGACAGCTTCTTCAAGGGCGATTTACAGACAGCCTTAGAGCTTCAGAGAGAGGCTCTTCCACTTGTGGACGCACTCTTCTCAGAGGTAAATCCAATTCCTGTAAAGAAGGCTATGAACCTGATGGGTATGAATGTCGGACCTCTTAGAAGCCCTATGTGCGAGATGGGTGAGGATAATGCAAGGAAGCTTGCTGAGGTCATGAAGGCTTATGGCTTAAAGCTTGCCTAGTACAACGAGAAAGGATACGATAAAATGACAAAGGTAATTATGAATGGCTGCAACGGCAAAATGGGACAGACTATCACAGAAATCTGTAAGGCTGATGCTGATATCAAGATTGTAGCCGGTATTGATTTATATGATGGAATAGACAATGACTATCCTGTTTTTTCGAGCATCGACAAATGTGATGTGGAAGCTGATGTGGTCATAGATTTTTCCAATGCCAAGGCTGTTGACGGAGTGCTGGACTATTGTGTGGACAAGCAGGTTCCGGTTGTTTTATGCACTACCGGTCTTAGTGATGAGCAGCTTGCAAAGGTTGAGGAGTGCTACAAGAAGGTGGCAGTGCTCAAGTCTGCAAATATGTCACTTGGCATAAACACTCTTATGGCTCTTCTCAAAAAGGCTGCACAGGTTTTCGCACCGGCAGGCTTTGACATGGAGATAGTTGAGAAGCATCACAATTTAAAGCTTGATGCACCTTCAGGTACTGCGCTTGCGCTTGCTGATTCCATCAACGAGGCTATGGATAACGAGTATCACTATGTTTACGACCGCAGCCAGCGCAGAGAAAAGCGTGATCCTAAGGAAATTGGTATTTCTGCTGTCAGAGGAGGAAGCATCGTCGGTGAGCACGAGGTACTTTTCTGTGGACAGGATGAGGTGATTGAGTTTAAGCATACTGCTTACTCTAAGGCTGTTTTTGCGAAGGGTGCTGTTGAGGCTGCCAAGTTCCTTAAGGGAAAGGGTGCCGGCCACTACGATATGGCGGATGTTATTGCAGCTAAGTAGATTGAGTGGAGTGAATTGCTTCATTGTGGCGATAGGTCGGGCATAAGCTCCGGGCACCGGGGTGCACACGCACTCTCCCGGGCGCTACGCTACGTGGCTGAGATTCTGTACGAAATTATGCTTGATGGGTTTCTATGCTTGACGAAACCGTCGAAACGCGCCGTCCGTGGCGCGGTTCTCCTCACCCCTGCGTCCATGCAGGGGTGTTTCTGCGTTTCATGGGCATAATTTCTACAGTATCTAAGCCACTTCGCTATTCGCGCTTCGGGAGAGTGCGTGTGCACCCCGGTGCCCGGGGCTTACGCCCTTACGTTGTGGCGGGATAATGAGTGCTACGGTAACACCTCGGGGCTCGGTGTTACCGGGATTGTGTTTGATGGTTACTGTTCACACCTAACAGTGTGACCAGCAGCGCTTGATGTACGAATATGAGTACACTTGCGGATTTTGCTTGATTTATTGTGGAGTGCGTATTATATTAAATATAATGACTATTCAGAACCACTGAGAACAAAAAAGCTGATGCGTCATGCTTGCATGTAAGCAGCAGGTTTTCTTGTTTTGGATAGTTACATTGTTATTGGATTTAATTTTAAAACACAACAGGGGAGCTGGTATTTAGCCGGCTGAGAGTAGACTGGTAGTGTCTTGACCCATAACCTGATTTGGATAATGCCAACGTAGGATAATATCGCACGATTTTTAGGCGGATATACTCATTGGCGGTATATCCGCTTTTTGAATGTGTGGGTGATTATGAATAGTTGTAAAGAGATACAGATGAATGATTTTATAGAAAAGCTTAAGTCACGCAGTCCTTTGATTCACAACATCACAAATATGGTTACTATCAATGATGTGGCCAATATTGAGCTGGCATGTGGGGCCAGGCCTATTATGGCTATGGCACCGCAGGAGATGGATGAGGTCACGGGTATCTGCGATGGGCTGAACCTGAATATAGGCACTCCTTCTGAGGATCGCTTTGAGGCGATGCGCATTGCTGCGAGGATGGCAGCGAAAAAGAATATTCCTATTGTGCTTGATCTGGTTGGTGTGGGCGTGAGCCGCTTCAGGATGGATTTTGTGTTGAGCCTGCTTGACGAGGTGCATGTGGATGTGATTAAGGGCAATTTGTCTGAGGTCAAGGCTGTTATGGAGCATGGCAGGTGCGATGGCGGCGTGGAAGTGACCGATACGGCAGATGAGTCTGATGCAAAGGCGCTTGCGTGCAGGGCTGCCCTGCGATATGGCTGCATCTGTGTGATTACAGGTGAGACCGATTATGTGGCAGAATTATTTGATGAAGCTGATTGCTGTGACAATAATGAAAGCAGTCTGATGAGTACTGATGCGACGTGTACCGGTGTGATGGATAATTGTGTAGTTAATGCTGTTGCGTTGGATGCTGACGGATACACGCATAATTACAGGGTAGGAAGCATCAAAGGCGGCCACCCTATGATGAAGCGTGTGACAGGCACCGGATGTATGCTTTCAGGGCTCATTTGTGCATTTGCTGCGGCTGATTGCGATGATAAGTACGGTGCAGTTACAGCAGCACTTAGCTGCATGAAGAGTGCAGGCGGGCTTGCTGCCTCTGATATGGCAGAGTGTGGCAGAGTGACAAACAGCTGTCACTTTATTAAGCTCGGAAATGCTTCATACAGGGACAGACTGATTGATGCAGTATATCATATATGCGATGGTGATTATGAACTGATGTGAATATCGCTGTATGACAGACAATTGGTGTGCATGTCATGAGTCTTATATTTGGAAAACAACATGATAAGAGGTGAAAGGTATATATGAACAAAACTGATTTAAAGCTCTACGCTATAACAGACAGGCAGTGGCTGCACGGAGCTAGGCTTTCTGAGCATGTGAAGCTTGCAATAGAGGGCGGTGCCACTATGATTCAGATCCGTGACAAGGATATTCTGAGTACGGATTCTGATGCAGGGCTTAAGGATGAGTATAATGAGGCTCTTGAGATAAAGAGAATCTGTCATGAGCACAAGGTGCCGCTCATCATTAATGATAACGTGCAGTTTGCAATTGATATAGATGCCGATGGAGTACATCTGGGACAGGATGATATGAATCCGGCGGAGGCCAGGAAGCTTCTTGGAGCTGACAAGATAATAGGAGTCACGGCAAAGACTGTGGAGCAGGCAAAGAGGGCAGAAGCTGGTGGTGCGGACTATCTGGGAAGCGGAGCCGTGTTTGGCTCTACCACAAAGCTCAATGCAAAGCCTATGACAAAGGAGCTTCTGCGTGAAATCACGGCGGCTGTCGATATACCGGTTGTTGCAATCGGAGGCATAAATGCAGACAATGCGGTCACGCTAAAGGGCACAGGGATTGCAGGAATCGCAGTGGTAGGAGCGATATTTGCAAGCGCAGATATTAAGGCTGCAGCCAAGGAACTCGCAGAAATATGCGACAAAATTCTGTAATCACAGTATGACATACTGCTATAATTAAACAATATTTTGAAGATACTGAACAGTTACGAGAAATCACAACATTCAGTAGAAAGGAGCGTAAATATGCATACAGCACTTACAATTGCGGGAAGCGATTCAAGCGGTGGCGCAGGCGTGCAGGCCGATTTAAAGACCATGCTTGCAAACGGTGTGTTTGGCGAGAGTGTCATCACAGCGCTCACGGCGCAAAACACCATGGGAGTTGACGCGGTGATGAATGTGCCGGCGGATTTTATCGAGGCACAGATGAAGGCTGTTTTTACGGATATTTTTCCGGATGCGGTGAAAATCGGTATGACATCATCGGTAGATACGATTGAGGCGATTGCCGCAGGTCTTGTAAAGTACAAGGCAAAAAACATAGTTCTGGACCCGGTGATGGTCGCTACAAGCGGAAGCAGGCTGCTTGAGGAAAATGCCGCAAACACTCTGATGGAGAAGCTTTTTCCACTGGCTGACATCATCACGCCCAATATCCCTGAGCTTGAGGTGATATCAGGCAGACAGATTGAAAGCACAGATGACATCATAGAGGCATCAAAGGCTGTTTATGATAAATACGGCTGTCCGGTTTTAAGCAAGGGAGGTCATTTCACAGACACAGCATGCGTGTGTGACTATTTGTGGGATGGAAAGCAAATCATCACATTTGAGACCAAAAGAGTGGATAATCCAAACTCACACGGCACAGGCTGCACGCTTTCATCAGCGATAGCCAGCGGCCTTGCAAAGGGACAGCCGCTCGAGCAGGCTGTGGATAACGGCAAGCGATATGTCACGGCATGTTTAAAAGCCATGCTTGATCTGGGACACGGCAGCGGTCCTATGAATCATGGAGTGTTAATCTTGAAATAATTACTAATTAATAATACAAATAACAATAAGAACAGGAGAGTACAATGAGTAATTACACAACACAGATGGATGCCGCAAGAAAGGGCATCGTAACACCTGAAATTGAAAAGGTAGCAAAGAAAGAGAAGATGGATGTAGACAAGCTGATGGAGCTTGTTGCAAGCGGAAAGGTAGCTATTCCAGCTAACAAGCATCACAAGTCACTTGATGCAGAGGGTGTTGGAAGCATGCTTCGCACAAAAATCAATGTAAACCTCGGTGTGTCAAGAGACTGCAAGGACTATGATGTGGAGATGCAGAAGGTCATGAGCGCTGTAAAGCTTGGAGCAGAGGCTATCATGGATCTTTCAAGCCATGGCAATACACAGCCATTCAGACAGAAGCTTACAAGCGAATGTCCTGCAATGATAGGAACAGTGCCTGTTTATGACAGTGTTATCCACTATCAGCGTGATCTTGCAACACTTACAGCACAGGATTTTGTCGATGTAGTTAGACTCCATGCAGAGGACGGAGTGGACTTTGTCACACTTCACTGTGGAATCACAAGAAAAACGATAGACCAGATTAAAAAGCACAAGCGTAAGATGAATATCGTAAGCCGTGGAGGCAGCCTTGTATTTGCATGGATGTGCATGACAGGAGAGGAAAATCCTTTCTACGAGCACTATGATGAGATACTTGAAATCTGTGAGGAGCACGATGTGACAATCTCGCTTGGAGATGCCTGCAGACCGGGATGCCTGGCAGATGCAACAGATGTATGCCAGATAGAGGAGCTTGTAAGACTTGGAGAGCTCACAAAGCGTGCATGGGACCACAACGTACAGGTCATGGTAGAGGGACCGGGACATGTGCCGCTTGATCAGGTAGCAGCAAACATGAAGGTACAGCAGTCAATCTGTATGGGAGCACCATTTTATGTACTTGGACCTCTCGTAACAGATATCGCACCGGGCTATGACCACATCACAGCAGCAATCGGTGGAGCAGTGGCAGCAATGAACGGCGCAGCTTTCCTTTGTTACGTGACACCTGCGGAGCATCTTGCTCTTCCAAATGTGGAGGATACAAAGCAGGGAATTATTGCGTCAAAGATTGCGGCTCATGCAGCTGATATTGCAAAGGGAATACCGGGAGCCAGAGATATAGATGATAAGATGGCAGATGCCAGACGTGTGCTCGACTGGGATGCACAGTTTGCATGTGCACTTGATCCGGAGACAGCTAAGGCTATCAGGGATGACCGTCTGCCTGAGGATGACCACAGCGAGGCATGCAGTATGTGCGGTAAGTTCTGTGCAGTGCGAAGCATGAACAAGGCACTTGCAGGAGAGTATATTGATATACTATAACTGTGAAGGTACTGAACAGTTACGATATACTTTAAGGTGAGGTAATAATGGAAAGTAAAAAGAACACTAAAAAAAGAACTCTTTCAATCAGAAAGATTGCCATGGCAGGAGTGCTTGTGGCAGTTGCTGTAGCAGGAAGCTTAATAAGCTTCCCTGTTGCCGGCAGCAAATGTGCACCTGTACAGCACATGGTAAATATATGCGCAGCAGTATTTTTAGGACCTGCATGGGGTGTTGGTGTGGCATTTTGTGCGAGTATTATCAGAAACCTGACAGGACTTGGAAGCCTCATGGCATTCCCGGGAAGCATGGTAGGTGCTCTGTGCTGTGGACTGATGTACAGATTCAGCAAAAAAATCATACCGACATGTATTGCAGAGGCGCTTGGCACAGGCATACTCGGAGGCCTGGCAGCGTATCCTCTTGCAAAATACGTGATGCTTATTCAGCCGGAAGGCATGTTTATATACATAGTGCCATTCCTTATCTCTACAGTGGCCGGAAGCATAGTGGCAGCAATTGTCATGCTGATTTTAAAGAAAAATGGCGCACTGACAGCATTTAAGGAAAATCTGGAGTAGGAGATAGGGCTATGGCTTCATAAGAAGCTTTATAAGCTCATCCTGACAGATAGGCTTCGAGTAGTGATAGCCCTGAAACAAGGTGACACCAAACTGTCTGAGATAGCTTTCAAGGTCACTATTTTCTATGCCTTCGATACATATCCTTAAGTCTGCGGCATGGGCAAAATTAACCATTCCGATTACAAGTGCCTGCTTCTTTTTCTCCTCGAGAATGTCTTTAACAAAGAACATATCTATCTTGACACCCTCTACAGGAAGCTCAAGCATCATCTGAGATGAAGAGCTTCCTGTGCCATAGTCATCCATAGTGATGTGAATTCCGGCTTCTCTGAGTGCTGTGACTGTTTTCTTTATCATAGATATAGGCAGATCTCTGCATCGCTCTGTAATCTCTATCCACAGCTGTGAAGGTGGAAAATCATACTCTTTAAGAATTGCCAGAGTATCTTTTACAAAGCTTTCCTTTTCAAGCTGCTCTGAGGATGCATTTACATTGATGAAGAAGCCGGGTTTTATCTTTGCAAATTCACAGGCTGCGCTTATTGCAGTTCTCATTATATAATTTCCGAGTTCATACATAGCCGGGGTATCCTCAAGCCAGTCGATAAACAGTCCGGGTGGCACCGTGCCAAAAGGCTCCTTTTTCCAGCGCACCAGTGCCTCAGCACCCATTATTTCGCCATTGCAAGCCTTTACAATCGGCTGAAACTCCACAAAAAAGCCATCACAGCTATTGATAACCGACTGATGAATGATTTTCATGATATCTATATGCGAGCTGCCATTGAACATGACCATATCATTGAAAAATAACAAATCAGGGCTGTGAAGCTCCTTCGCGCGGTCCAGAGTGTACTCCACCTTGCTGATGACAGTGGAGGTATCACCATCATAATCCTTGAGAATCAGACACGCAGCATATATATCAAACTCAAATTTAAAGCACTTAAAGAAATACATGGAATTTATTGTGTCTACAATTTTCCGGTAGAATGCCTCAGCAGAGGCACGGTCAGCTTCCTTTATCACAAATACAAACTTGCAATTATTCATATAGTAGGTAGCGGTGCTGTCATCCATCATGTAGATAAACTTGAGCGCAAGCTCACGCTGGATTGCAGTGTTGAAATTGGAACCATACAGTATATTGAACTCATCTATATGACCTATCTCCACCTCGATTATGGCTACGGACCTGTTTTCCATGATATAGCCGTTGATATCTCTTTCAAACTTTGACTGGCAATAAAGATATGTATATGGGTCGATATCCGGAAGAGTATTTTCGTTTCTGAGCACGAGGACATGGTAGCGGTGTCCGTCATCACCGGTAAAAATATCAGAATAAAATCCCATCATATATTCTTTGGTATGCTTTCCCATGCGGACATAAAATATATCATCCAGTTTTTCGCCATCTAGGCGATAGCGGATCTCCCGCTTATATTCCGGCAGGTCAACGTCGTTTACACTGGCACAAAGCTGTTCAAATAAACAGGTATGCTCGCCGGCTTCAAAGCCGAAAAAATCAGCTGTCTTGCGCGGTACGTATGATAAGTCATTATCCAGGTCGGTGATGATAGGATATATCCCGTCTGATAATTCTGAAATTTTATCAATAAATTCCTTGTATATCGTGTGTTCTATCATAAATTAAAACTCCATATGTGTATTGTGCACAAAATTCTCTTGTTATTATAACATATATATGCATTATATACAATAAGTTAGTTGGACTCTGAAAATGATATTTAGGTGTGAAGCATTAATATAAATTAATAATTTTAGTGTGTCATTTATATATTTGAAGGTATACTGATGACTGAAATATACCATCAGCTGCTTCAAATGCAACGTCACCATCATATTTGCCGGCAACAGAGCGGATGGATGACAGACCTATACCATAGTCGTCCCTCTTAGAAGAACGGTATTTTCCGTTTTGGATGGTAACATGTCCGTCAAAGCTGTTGTCCATAGTAATAATAAGTGTCTTATAGTGTACGTGGGCATGCAGTCGGATAAAACGTGATGGTGTTTCGTCTGAAGAATCCAGAGTATCCATGCGTCTGCAGGCTTCTATAGCATTTTCTATCAGATTTCCAAATACCAGGCACAGGTCATTGTCCAAGGCCGCATCATCGGTTTCCGGAACAATAAGCTTTGTCTCAAGAGCGATATTTTCATCTCGGCATATGGCACTATAGTATGACAGAATGGAATTGACTACCCTGTTTTCGCAATAGCTTGCAGGCGCAGATGGTATGCTGTGGATCAGGGCATCCAGGTATTCATTCAGCTGTTTATTTTCAGTGTTTGCGAGGCCTTTTATTGCAACCAGCTGGTGACGCAGATCGTGGCGCTGCTTCTTAAAAAGCTGTTCGTTTGTTGTGATGAGCGAATTATATTTTTTCTGCTCCAACAGGGAATGCTCAAGGAGATTCATATCGAATATGAGCCTTTCATTCTCACGTTTTATCCTGAGCATATCGCTTATATTAAGTCCCATTATAATTCCCATGATTATAATGAAAAGCAGAGTTCCAATCTGGTACAGCAATGACAATGAGGCCACAAATTTTAAATGATAATTGATTATCTCGGCACATGAAGCAAGTGCCAGTATGAATACCGGAATCATCAGCCGTTTTGCCCTGCTGTTTTGGCTGCGAACAGCCTCAAGGATGATGTATGCAGTCAGGAAGCAAAGTATGAGAGGCAGAATGGCATGGAACACGTACATGCTCTGGGATAGTGCCACCGTACAGCTAAGCTGTAAGACACAAGCGACAAGGTCAAGCACGGTGAGGAGCTTCGCGATAACTATAATTGGCTTGTCATTCTTAAAACCAACTGCAAGCCTGCAGAAATACAGCAGCGGAATCATCTGCGAGAAAAGCCCTATAAAAGCACACAGATACAGCAGTGTAGGGTTTTTGACTATGACACCTGTATAGTTGCACTCGCCGATAGACCACATGCCGGCCATGAGTGAGAAGAATCCAAAATGAAATATCATCTTGCAAACCTCTTTATCGTAGTATAAAAGCATCAGTGCGATAAATATAAATAAAACACCTGCGGCAAGCTCAAGCAGTGCTATAAAGAATGACCATTTATTCAGCTTTAACAGAGTGAAAAATAAGGATTTGTATGCTCCGTAGATAGGAGAATATACCGTAAGCGAGCTTCTGGTAACAGGAGACAGATACTCTATGCGAAGCTCTGTATCACCTGAATGACCGTCAGTGCCTATCAGGTACCCCTCGGTTGCGGGATCCTTCATATAGGATGGATAGTTTTCGGTCCTGCCAAACTCATATATGAGTTCATCGTCCAGATAGACCTTCGCAGGGGAATAGACAGTTTTTATGTAGATTGGATCATCCTTGTTCAGGTTGATATGTGTGGTGACGGTGACATGTGTGCGCGGCGAAAGGTGCTTAAAGGTATGTGGAAATGTGATTTCTTCGTTATCTGAATCCGAGCCCTCCACCATAGCATAGGCAGAGCTTACGATAGTGGCTTCAGGATAGCTCGCCTGGCTCATAATCATGTTTTTTGAGGAAAGAAGCAGTATGCAAATCAGTGTAAGCAGTATAATTGTCAGATAGGGAATATTTCGTATAGCGCTAATTTTTTTCATAATCCGGGCTCCTTGCAGTGTATTACTTTTGACAGTCTAGCTCATATCAAATCAATAGGAAAGTGCCTTATTTAAGCCCTCTGGTGTGATCAAAGTAGTATCTCTCCAGAGCCTTTTTGGCTTTGCCGGAGAGCTCTCTCTTGATAGGGATATTTGTGTCATTGGTCATCACGAAGCATTTGAGTGAAGTATCAATGCGTGTGACATACGACAGGTTTACCGCGTAGCTTTTGTGTGGCAGAAAAAACAGCTCAGCGGGCAGCTGATCTGAAAGCTCTGAAAGCTTCTCATAGCAGCTGATTTCCCCATTTTCTTTTAAATGTATGAAAATCTGCCTGGCTCTCTGCTCTATGTACATGATATCAGAAAGGGCAAGCCTCTCCATACTCTTGTTTCTCTTCACATAAAGAGATGGGGCATCGGATTTCTTCAGCATGGCAAGGTGAAGAATGTTACTTAGCTCAGCTGCAGAAACCGGCTTTTCGATATAGCCGATGGCAGACAGCCTGTAGCTTTCCAAGGCGTGCTCAGTGCTTGTTGTGATGAAAGCAACCGGGATATCGGTATCTGTCTCACGGATTATGGAGACTGCCTCTATGCCGGTCATGGAATCTTTCATGTATATATCCATGAGCAGCAGGTCATACTTTCCGTACTCATATGAGGCAAGAAAAGAATCTGCATCCGTAAAGACAGTGTATGTATTTTGGATATCGCTGTGGTTGAGAATATCACAAAGCAGCACGGTCTCTGCAGCTTCGTCCTCGCATACAGCTATATTAAGTGTTTGTGGCATGGTTATTCCTCTGTAGAATGTGAATGATTATAAATAATCATAATATAATATGAAATAAATATCAAATAAATATTGCTATTAAATATCCGAAATGCTAATATAGTTATCAGCAGTTTATTAATTATTTTAAGGAGGTTTCAGTTATGAAATACTGTACAAATTGTGGCAGGCAGTTAGCTGATGATGAGGTATGCACATGTCGTCAGCAGGCACAGCCACAGACACCAAATCAGACACAGGACAACAATGCACAGGCAGATAATGCAGCACAGCAGGCACAGTTTAACGGACAGCCGCAGGGCAGCGCACAGGGACAGTTCAACGGACAGCCGCAGGGCAGTGCACAGGGACAGTTCAACGGACAGCCACAGGGCAATGCACAGTCGCAGGCATTTGATAACTTCACACAGCAGGTGAGTGCAGCAGGACAGCAGCTGCAGAATGACAAGAATGTGGCATCTATAATCACATTCTACAAGGGGCTTGTTAAGAAGCCGGCACAGGCTGCAGCAAACTTTGTAAAGAATGCAAATATGGCATCAGGCTTTATATTTATTGGCTTATTTGCCATAGTAGAGGTAGTGCTGTCTGTAGTATATCTGTTATCAAGCGTAATTGGCAGCATAGGCGGCTTTGGATTCTCATTTTATCCGGCGAGCTTCTTTGAGGGAATCTTCTCAGGAATCGTAGGAGAGGCGGTGAGAGTACTCATCCTGGCAGCAGTCATCCTGGTTGTATTAAACGCAGTGCAGAAGGATAAAAAGGTCACATTTGCACAGACACTTTCAGCAGCATGTCTGTATGATGCAGTATACCTTCCGATTATCCTTGTGGCAGCAATCATCGACATAATCCCATTCCAGTTCTTTGGCAATGTGAGCAGCTGGCTGCATACATTTGCGGGTGTAGTAGGATATGTAAGCATATTCTTTGGAGTAAGGGCAATAGAAGAGGATGACAACAAGCTTCCACTCGTGTGTGGACTGGCATTCCTTGCAACAGCCATTGGTTCAACAATTGTAAATGCTATTTTCTAATTTAATATATCTGAAAAGCCGGATCCTGTGAGAGTTTCTTGCAGGATCTTTTTTTATTTCTGACTTCGAATAGTTATCATATATCTTACGATTTGTCAAGTACGAGTTTTGACACTTTTTGTGTAAATTGTCGTTGTTATTGCCATGCGCGGAATTGATGTATAATGATAATTAGATTAATTGGTTTAGTTAAAAACTTGCTGAATATATGAGTCAATGATAATATAAATTCTATAATAAGCAGTTTTATAAAACTCGGGAAGAGGGGCACCTATGACGCATAAAATCAAGGTACAGATGTTTGGCAATTTCAGAATGGACTATAACGGAGCACCATTTGTGGCGGAAAAAATGCATAAGGAAAGCCAGTTCAACCGCCTGATGCAGGCTATGATGCACTATTCTGACAGCGGAATAGCAAAGGATAAGCTCGAGGAGATAGTAATTGGTGAGCGTGATATAGATGCTCCTCACACGGCACTAAGAGTTATTGTATACAAGACAAAGCAAAAGCTCACACAGCTCGGACTGCCGGGAAAGAACCTCATATATTTGGAGGGAGGCATATATTACTGGACCCCGGATATAGAGATAGAAGAGGATGCAGCAGAGTTTGAGAAGCTCTATAACGAGGCCTGTGCACTGGAAAAGCAGATGCCACAGGAGCCGGAGAGTGCAGAGACAGTGTGCGATGAGCAGACAAAGGAAATAGAAGACAATATGCTTGAGCTGTACGTAAAAGCACTATATCTGTACAAGGGAGAGTTTTTGGCGGCATATACAGGCGAGACGTGGATAGCACAGGAGGCCAGACGCTATCACACTATGTTTGAGAAAATCATAAATGAAGCCGCGTACATACTGCGAAAGAGAAAACAATTCAAGGGGCTGGAGAAGCTCGGAGTATATGCGGCAAAGGTCGACCCATTCAATGAGTGGGAGGAGCTCATCATGGAGGCGATGGTAGAGACCAGGCGCTATGATGAGGCGGAAGAGCTATACACGGATGTCGTGGACTATTATCTCAGGGAGTGCGGTATTTATCCATCTTCAAGACTCTTGGAAATCCTTGAGAAATACAATAATCAGATGAATCATGCACATGAGATACTGGAAAACATCCAGGAGGGCATGAACGAGCAGGAGGAAACGGAAAGAGGCGGATATTTCTGCAGCTATCCGGTATTCAGGGGAATATACCAGGCGTCCATTCGTATTATGAAGCGCACAAGGATATCTGTGTATCTCATGCTCTGTACTCTCGAGGACGAGGAAGGCAGACAGGTACAGAGCGAGACAAAGATGAACAAGTATTCAAGGCAGCTCAAGAAGTGCGTCGGTGAATCAATCCGCTACAGTGACATATATACCACGTATGGCAAGGTGCAGTTTCTTATCATGCTCATCGGATTAAAGCGTGAGGACTGCGAGATAGTCAAAAAGAGAATCAACCGCCAGTTCGCAAAGAAAAATCCGAGAGCTGCAGAGAAATATCATGTGAACAGTATAGTTTGTGAGTTGTAAAGGGAATAGTACAAATAGGTTGGAAAAGCTGCAAGGTGCTGTTACATAATTAAGGTTAGAGTTAATTTAGTTATTTTATATATCATGGAGAAAATGTTATGAATGGTAAGGACAAGATATCAGTAATTATTCCATGCTACAATGTACAAAAATATATAATGAGGTGTTTTGAGTCAATTCGTAATCAGACATATGGTTTTGAGAATCTCGAAGTGATACTCATAGATGATTTATCGACAGACAATACATGGTCTGTATTAGAATCCTTACAAAGAAAATACCCGGAGAATGTTATATCTCTTAAAATACAGAAAAAAGGAAAGTGTGGCGGTGCACGTAACCTGGGAATGGATATCTGTACCGGCAAATATATTACATTTGTGGATGCAGATGATTATGTGCATCCGGATATGCTCATGGTGCTGCATGATAGAATGACAGAGGACGATTATGATGTGGCACAGTGTGGCGTATCGTGTTTTAAAGAAGCTAAGCCAAATGTATTAGAAGTAAATGATTATGAAATTCAAAGGCTTGATTTAGATAATATTGATAATAGGAAAAATCTCATTATAGGTTTGACCGGATTTACTAATGTAACAGTATGGGCAAAGCTATACTCGACCAAATTCATAAGAGAACATAACCTCAGATTCGTAGAAGATGTATATTATGAGGATACACATTTTTCTATGCTTTGTGTGTTACTTGCAAAGAAATATTGTAAGGTGCAATCAACATTATACTATTATTTTGAGAATACAGAGGGCATTATACGTTCTGAAATTAGCAATGCAAAGATCCGGGATGCTAAGATTGTTATGGATCATATAAGGAGTGCTATTCAAAGCAGAAAAGCAGAACTGGGAAATGTAATTGAGCAGTGTTATTGTGAGATCCAGTCATTTTTGTTATGGCATCAATATATTGAGCCATATAGTAGAATAGAAAACCTTATGAAAAGGGAATTGGATATTTGTAAAGAAGGGTTCCTAAATAGTGAACCAGATATTTTTAGTAATCCTTATGTGAAAACTCTTTCTAATAAATTTATTTTAGAAAGAATGTCAAAGCTGAGGACGATAGCAGCAAAAACAAATAATGCATATTACTCAGATATTGCAATACATATCTGTTTTGGTATACATGATAAGGATGGAAATTACAGTGTCTGGGCTGGAACAACGATGCAATCCATTGTTGAAAATACAAAAGCGCCAATAGTTTTTCATATATTACATGATGACACATTGAACGAAATAAATAAAAATAAGCTGAGTTTTATTGCCGATAATAGTGGAAACGGCATAGAATTTCATCACTTTAATCCAGACATTTTTGGCTCATTGGCTGATTCAATGAATAGATTTACAATTGGAACAATGTTCAGAATTATGTTGCCCGATATTATGCCGGATTTGAAAAAAATAATATATTTAGACTCTGATTTGTTTGTAAATACAGATATTGAAGAATTATGGAACCTCAATATAGATAATTTCTGTCTGGCGGCAGCTCCGGATTGTTCGACAATAAGGAATTGGGGGACTCCATACGCTGTAGCAGCAGGGCAGACAAGCCGAGACAGATATTTTAATGCAGGTGTTCTTTGCATGAATCTTGACAATATCAGGAAAAATGGAAGCCTGTTTCAACAGGTTATGGATTATCTGAGCGATAATCCACGAACATGGCTTCCTGACCAGGATGCTTTAAATGCCATATTCAACGGAAAAACCTTAATGGTAGATGAAAAATGGAATTATTTTATTGATGAGGCAAGAAAAAATAATGAGAAAGCAGAGAAAAAAATATATCATTATGCTGCAACCCTGTTGATGCTGCATACAAATAATGAAATTGACAGAGCATACTATTTTACAATACTGAGAACCCCATGGGGAGAACAGATGGAGGATGGCTTATTGTGTAATTCTATGGGCAGAATTGTAGATAGAATAGGTATGCTGGAGAAGCTGCTAAAAAAAGCTACTCAAAACAATATACGACTCGTATTCTATGGTGGAGAGAACAGCTCAATAAGGAATGCAATGAGGCTATTAAACAGAAATTTCGATAGCTGTGAATGGCATGAGCATTTAGAAGAGAATGAGATTATCTGTGATGATAATACAGTCTATATAGTTTCAGCGGATGCGGACGATAGTAATGGATTAGAAATACTTGCAAATGCCGGATTAGAAAATGGCGAGAATTATTTTATAACACAGAGGTTTTTGCATTATACAGAGGGTGGATTTGCCCTATAGTTTTTAATATTGAAAAATGGTGATAATATGATTATATTGGCAAAAGAATATACGGATTTTATAAAAAGAATAAAGAACACCATCAATAATACGGGAAAGAGCTGTTCCGTGTGCACACTTTTGGCAATGACAAATCATAATATCAATGATGTGTTTGGGTTTTATGATTGTTATATTGATGAAAATAGAAAAGGCGAGCAAACAAAAGAATTATATTATGCATTTATCGAATTACCTAAATGGTGGGCTGTGCGAGCAGATGGGGTTGATGGAGCTGTATATGATAATAATAAAAAAAAGGCATCCATATATTTTAATGAACCAATTGAAAAGCGTAATGTTAAATTAGTTGAATGGCATGATGAAGAAAATAGAGTTTATAGAAAAGATTATTATAATAAAATGGGGTACAAATATTGTACGGAAAATGTGCGAAACAATAAAATTATATTACGTGAATTTTTTGACAGTGAAGGTAATCTTGTACTTTTAGAACAGGTAATGTCGCAAATATATACTGTTTTTGAAAAAAACGATATAAAAAAAGTGTGTACATCATTTGCGGAACTGTTTACAGATATTATGATCAAAGCTGAAATAAGTGATAAAAATATAGTTGTTTTTGATGTTGAAGAATTGGAAAAAATATATGGGCTGCGTGAAAAATATTCAGTTACATTTTTTTTGAATGATGATAAACAGTATGAAAAATTTCAAAAAGGCGAATTTGTAGATAAATTAAGAATATTATGTAATGATAAAAATAAAAGAGATTGGATCGCCAAGCACACAAATTGTGTGTGTAAAAGCTTTTATTTATATGATAAAAGAAAGAAAAATAAATTTGGAATAAAAAAAGCTTTGATTTTTACCGATTCTGACCAGCTGGAAATGATTGACACGTTGATCACAGGAATACCGGATCTGGACTTTTATGTTGCAGCATGGACACTTATGTCAGATAAGTTACTTCAATTGGAAAAGTATGAAAATGTTTATTTGTATCCAGTGGTTTCGGAAGAAAAAATAAAGGAATTGTTTGATTTATGCGATATATATCTTGATATAAATTATTATAATGAAGTTTATAGTTCGACAAATGTAGCAGTTAATAATAGCATGGTAATATTTGCATTTGAAAATACAGTTCACAGAAGAGATATTTGTTTGAAAAATAATATTTTTGAAATAACGGATTGTGATAGAATGATTGGCAGAATAAAAGAAACAATGTATGAAGAATCAATATATCGAGAGTTGATAGAAGAACAATATAAAAAATTATATACAGCTGTAACGGAAATGTTTGAGGAATAAGTATGAGAATATTCGATTTTACATTAATGAATGGCTACGAGTTTTCCGGGGTAGATGTAGCGCAGGGATTCCGTGCAAAGTTATTTAAAAAAAATAATATTGATATAAAATATTGTTTTATGAATCTGCCAACGCAGAGAGATTTAGATCTATATATTAATCAGGGAATCGATAGAGAACAGATAATCTCGAAAGAAATATATCTTACCGGACGTATGGATATGAGATTAAGCTTAAAAAAAGATATATTGCTCTCGAAAGAAATAATTGATCATGACGATATCATAGAGAAGGATAATATTACATATCTTATTGAAAACAATAAAAAAAAGTGTGAAATAATTTGTGACGATGAAAATAATATTATAAGTGCTTCATATTATAAGGATGAACGTATTATTTTTACTAGTTTTTATTTTGATAGTCTGGCATACACGGAATTATATGGAACATCTGATTGTGAAATTGGAGAAAGCCAGCTTGAGAGGCGTTTGTTCTGGGACACGAACGGGAAGCTTGTATTTGAGCAGGTATTTGATGCTGATAAAATAAAGTATGTGTTTAGTAATGGGCAGGTAATGGACAATCAGGAATTATTGATATATTTCATTAAGCAATTAGCACTCAATGAAAATGATATATGCATTTTGGATAGAGGGGGGTATTTAGATTATTTAAGACCATTGTTTGAATTTGGAAATAGAGCGAAATTTATTTGTGTTCTGCATTCTGACCAATATTATGAATTGAATGAGAATATAGGTTCATTATATATGAACTATGAGTATTATTATTGGTTTAAATATTCACAGGCTATAGATACTTTTATTGTAGCGACTGAGGAACAGCGGAAAGCATTAATAAATAAGCTTAAAGAACATGATTGCTATATACCATCAGTCAGTGTAATACCCCCCGGAGCAATTGAAACACAAAAATGTATTATAGAAAACAGAAAAAAATATAGTATTATATCAGCTTCCAGAATCGAAGAAACAAAAGGTATTGATTTATTGATAGCAGCTGTTATTGAGGCGCACAAGTACAATCAATATATAAATTTAGATATCTATGGAGAAGGATCGGATGAGTATATATTGCATTTGAATAATATTGTATCTTCCAATAATGCTAGTGATTATATTCATTTTATGGGGAGGCAGAATGTTAAATTGCTCTATCGGAATTATGAAGTGTACGCATCCTTTTCACAATTTGAATCATTTGGACTTTCATTAATGGAAGCAACGGGTAATGGCTTGGCTATGATAGGACTAGACACAAGGTATGGTAATAGGTTGTTTATTAAAAATGAACAGAATGGATATCTGATAGATGGGAAGTTGATGAATAAAAAAGTTTTAGCTAAGAAAATTGGAATGGCAATTGTAAAAATCTTTGAAAATGAAGATAGGTTAAAGCTTTTTCATGAGAATTCATATAAAATTGCAAGTGGTTTTACAGAGGCAAGTGTAGAAAAAAAGTGGATGAGGTTATTAAGATACAAATGATGGAAACCTCAATGAAACTACGAGCTTGTAGACAGGAGTATTAATGAAAACACACATTACCACACTAAACAATATGGCAGGGACTGCCAGTCTGGCACATAGAAGAGTATTAAAGGTGGCTCAGAGTATTGGCTGTCATGAAATGGGCTTGTCTTTTTATCCTTTAAAGCCAGATTATGCAAAGGAGATAGACAAACGCCTTGATGGGATAATTGCGCCTCTTAACTATGGGGATATTGTGATTTTTCAGTATCCAAGCTGGATTGGGGTGAATTATGATGAGAGTTTTGTAAACAAGATAAAGTCATACCGGGATACAAAGCTGATAATTTTTGTTCAGGATATACAAAAGCTCATGTTTGATTCTGAACAGGCAATTCTCGATATGGAAATCAGAACTCTCAATAAGGCGGATTTACTTATTTTGCCATCAAAGAAGATGCATCGTTATCTGAAAGAAAATGGGCTTGACGAGAAGCCGGTTATCTATCAGACTATTTGGGATATGCCATCAGACATTTGCTTTGTAGATCATGCTGTAACGAGATGCTTTCACTTTGCCGGGAACTATAATCGTTTTCCGTTTCTGGCAGAGTACCATGGCAAGACACCGATTTACCAATATGATGCAAATAAGCCGGACAGAGAAAATGATGACAGCTTTTGTTGGAAAGGGTATTTGGAGCAGGAAAAGCTAATGCATGAGCTTTCCAAAGGAGGCTTTGGGCTTGTTTGGAGTGATGATATATATTTTGACAGATATTATTCGATGAATCAGCCGTACAAGCTCGGTACAAATCTGGCAGCAGGGATACCCGTTATAGTAAAAAGAGGTTGTGTTCATGAAAAATTTGTCGAAAGAAATGGTATTGGATATGCAGTTGACACGTTGGATGAAGCTGATAAACTGGTTCAGAGTATTACGGATGCAGAGTATATAGAGCTTTATCGTAATGTAAAGAATATTCAAAAGCTGATATTAGATGGTGCATATACCAGAAAAACACTTCAGGATGCAATAATTGAGGTTTTGGAAAATGCATGTACACCGGTTCAAAACAGATATCAAGATCATATATAGATTTAGCAGACAAATTAACAGTGACAGGATATAGTATTTGACCATGATCAGGTGTATGAATCACAGATAGTTGCTACAGTGGAATAATAGGGAAGAGATTATGAGCGTACATATTACAAAAACTTATAACATAGGCGGATTGATTGGTCTCCGTCAAAATGCAGTGAAAAACGCTGGTGAAACACTTGGCTTTAAAGAAATGAGTTTATTTAAATTTCCTGATGCATATGATAGTGATGATGAGTTGCATGTTAGGATGGATGGCATAATTGCATCACTTTGTCCGGAGGATATAGTGATTTTTCAGCATCCAAGCGGTGAGAGTCCCAGATACGATGGATTTTTATTTGATCATTTAAGAAGATATCATGGAACAAAAATTGTTGCGTTTATACAGGAAATAGCATGTGATAGAGACGATAGTGAGTATTCTTTGAGTGATGAAATCACGCTGCTCAATCGAGCAGATATGTTTATTTTTGCCTCAGCTGCGCTACGGGATTACTATATAGGGAAAGGATTAAACGAAAAACCTTACCTGATTCAAGCTGTAGCGGATTATATGATAGACATATGCGCAAATGAGCATAAAAGTAAAAAGCTATATATCATGGCGGAAACGAGTCAAAATGAATATCCATTGAACAATTTGAATATAGAGGTGGTGCAATATGATGAGTATCATGTCACGGAATCTATACTTAGGTTGTCAGACGGAGGCTTTGGATTAATTTGGGATGCGGATGAACAGGCACTTGGACTTTATATGGCTGCCGGAATCCCTGTGATTGTTAAAAAGGGGCTGTCCTGTGAAAAGTATGTGACAGAAAACGAAATAGGAGCAGCAGCGACAGATTTTGAAAATGTATACCGGATAGCTGTATCAGAATCGGAAGATAAATTGAGTCAATACTACGCAAATGTCAAAAAACTGCAAGATTTGTTCATAAATGGGATATATACCAGAAAATTATTACTGGAAACCTTGATTTTGTGTAGAGAAAGGCTATAATTTGGCAGTATATAAATGTTTTTATACGATTTTAGATACACCTAGGAGTTTATATTTATAGTGTAAAAGAGGAAAACTATAGTTATGTCCGGATGAAAGAGGATTAGGAAGCATATAATTCAGGTGTCCGGATTCGTGTGAATAAGGAGAGACTATATGAATAAGAAGAAGGTTGACAGTATTTTAAAAGGTATAACCGCAGCAGGAATTGCCATGGGTGGAGTCAGCTCTATCCAGGGTGCTGATATGGTTATGGCTGCAATTAATGAATCGGCAGCAGATTCCAATTCATTAGTTGACGCAGGCTCTTTATCTGAGAGCGAGCGAACAGAATATAGCGAGAGTACAACACAGAGCATGAGTGAAAGTGCTTCAGAGAGTACTAGCGAGAGTGTAAGTGAAAGTACCAGTGAAAGCTCAAGTATCAGCGAAAGTGCTAAGCAGAGTGATGCAGAACAACAGAGTGGTGATAATGTTGTAGCGGCTGCATACACAGATGATGCAGAACAGGATATGGCTGTTTATGCTCGAATGAGTGGAATGCCGCAGCTTGCAAGTAATGATACATATAGAGATGGTTGTGTATCAAAAAAGGTACATCATGTCACTAAGATTACGGCAGGTAATTTTAAAGATTTAGCTGGATCTGATATTCAATCTAAAGGTGATATATGGGCGTGGTTTTGGGAGTATGAATCATACCAGTATAGAGTAAAGAATTCATATACAGGTAATGATGAATATTTTAATGATTTTAATTCTGTTACATTTAATTGGACAACAGGGCGGGGACGTTATAAGCAAAGTTATTCTAAAACAGGCGAATTGTATATATGTGACGGAAATGCGTTTGTATTAAAAGTGTCTGATAATGAATGGGTAGAATTTAGAAGTAGTAGTACAGGTGGAGTACATACGTATAAATACGCATATAAGCATGGGGATTCCATTGATTTACTGGATGATGCAGATCCAAACTATGAGAAGAGTGAATCAGTAAGAATATCAGAGAGTTTGAGTGTTGAAGCAAGCACCAGCGCATCAACAAGTGCAAGTACATCGGCAAGTACAAGTGCCTCAACCAGCGCAAGTACCTCAGCCAGTACAAGTGCATCGACAAGTGCAAGCACATCAGCAAGTACAAGTGCCTCAACCAGTGCGAGCACATCGGCAAGTACTAGCGCATCGACAAGTGCAAGTACATCAGCTAGTACGAGTGCCTCAACCAGTGCAAGCACATCGGCAAGTACAAGTGCATCGACAAGTGCGAGTACATCGGCAAGTACTAGCGCATCGACAAGTGCAAGTACATCAGCTAGTACGAGTGCATCGACAAGTGCAAGCACATCGGCAAGTACTAGCGCATCAATAAGTGCAAGCACATCAGCAAGTACAAGTGCCTCAACAAGTGCAAGCACATCGGCAAGTACTAGCGCGTCAACCAGTGCAAGCACCTCAGCAAGCACTAGTGCTTCGACCAGCGCAAGTACCTCAGCCAGCACAAGTGCCTCAACAAGTGCAAGCACCTCAGCAAGCACTAGTGCATCAACGAGTGCAAGTACATCGGCAAGTACCAGTGCCTCAACAAGTGCAAGTACATCAGCCAGCACCAGTGCCTCAACAAGTGCAAGTACCTCAGCCAGCACAAGTGCCTCAACCAGCGCAAGTACCTCAGCAAGTACCAGTGCATCGACAAGTGCAAGTACCTCAGCAAGTACTAGCGCATCGACAAGTGCAAGCACATCAGCAAGTATCAGTGCATCGACTAGCGCAAGTACCTCAGCCAGCACAAGTGCCTCAACCAGCGCAAGCACATCGGCAAGTACGAGTGCTTCAACCAGCGCAAGTACCTCAGCCAGCACAAGTGCATCAACGAGTGCAAGTACATCGGCAAGTACCAGTGCATCGACAAGTGCTTCAACTAGCGCCTCAACAAGTGCAAGTACATCAGCCAGCACTAGCGCCTCAACCAGCGCAAGCACATCGGCAAGTACTAGTGCCTCAACAAGTGCAAGCACAAGTGCCTCAACGAGTGCAAGTACATCGGCTAGCACAAGCGCCTCGACAAGCGCAAGCACAAGTGCAAGTACGAGTGCATCGACAAGCGCAAGTACATCAGCAAGTACAAGTGCTTCAACAAGCGCAAGCACATCGGCAAGTACCAGTGCCTCAACAAGTGCAAGTACCTCAGCCAGCACAAGTGCCTCAACCAGCGCAAGTACCTCAGCAAGTACCAGTGCATCGACAAGTGCAAGTACCTCAGCAAGTACTAGCGCATCGACAAGTGCAAGCACATCAGCAAGTATCAGTGCATCGACTAGCGCAAGTACCTCAGCCAGCACAAGTGCCTCAACCAGCGCAAGCACATCGGCAAGTACAAGTGCCTCAACCAGCGCAAGTACCTCAGCAAGCACAAGTGCATCGACAAGCGCAAGCACCTCGGCAAGTACTAGTGCCTCAACAAGTGCAAGTACCTCAGCAAGCACAAGTGCCTCAACAAGCGCAAGCACCTCGGCAAGCACAAGTGCCTCAACAAGCGCAAGCACCTCAGCAAGTACCAGTGCTTCGACAAGTGCAAGTACATCGGCAAGTACTAGTGCCTCAACAAGTGCAAGTACATCAGCAAGTACCAGTGCCTCAACAAGCGCAAGCACATCGGCAAGTACAAGTGCATCAACAAGTGCAAGTACATCAGCAAGTACGAGTGCTTCAACCAGCGCATCGACAAGTGCAAGCACCTCAGCAAGTACGAGTGCATCAACAAGTGCAAGTACATCAGCAAGTACTAGCGCATCGACAAGTGCAAGTACATCAGCAAGTACAAGTGCCTCAACCAGTGCAAGTACCTCAGCAAGCACAAGTGCATCAACAAGTGCAAGCACATCAGCAAGCACAAGCGCATCAACCAGTGCAAGCGCATCAGCCAGCACAAGCGCGTCAACCAGTGCAAGTACCTCAGCTAGTACCAGTGCTTCGACCAGCGCAAGCACATCAGCCAGCACAAGCGCATCAACCAGTGCAAGTACCTCAGCTAGTACTAGCGCATCGACAAGTGCAAGCACATCAGCAAGTACCAGTGCTTCGACCAGCGCCTCAATAAGTGCAAGTACATCGGCTAGCACCAGTGCATCAACCAGTGCAAGTACATCAGCAAGTACCAGTGCATCAACAAGTGCAAGCACATCAGCAAGCACAAGCGCCTCAACCAGCGCAAGTACATCGGCAAGTACCAGCGCATCGACAAGTGCAAGCACATCAGCAAGCACAAGTGCATCAACAAGTGCAAGTACATCAGCAAGCACCAGTGCCTCAACCAGCGCAAGTACCTCAGCAAGTACCAGTGCAAGTACAAGTGCTTCAACCAGCGCAAGCACATCGGCAAGCACAAGCGCATCAACAAGTGCAAGCACATCAGCAAGTACCAGTGCATCAACAAGTGCAAGCACCTCAGCAAGCACGAGTGCATCGACAAGTGCAAGTACCTCAGCAAGCACCAGCGCATCGACAAGTGCAAGCACCTCAGCAAGTACCAGTGCATCGACCAGCGCAAGTACCTCAGCAAGCACAAGTGCCTCAACAAGTGCAAGCACATCAGCAAGTACAAGTGCATCAACAAGTGCAAGTACTTCAGCAAGTACAAGTGCCTCAACAAGTGCAAGTACCTCAGCAAGCACAAGTGCCTCAACCAGCGCAAGCACAAGTGCATCAACAAGTGCAAGTACAAGTGCATCGACCAGCGCAAGCACATCGGCAAGTACAAGTGCATCGACAAGTGCAAGTACATCAGCTAGTACGAGTGCCTCAACAAGTGCAAGTACCTCAGCAAGCACAAGTGCATCAACAAGCGAAAGCACATCGGCAAGTACAAGTGCATCGATAAGTGCGAGCACATCGACAAGTGCAAGTACCTCAGTAAGCACAAGTGCATCAACAAGTGCAAGTACATCGGCTAGTACTAGCGCATCGACAAGTGCAAGCACCTCAGCGAGTACCAGTGCTTCGACCAGCGCAAGCACATCAGCAAGTACCAGTGCTTCGACTAGCGCAAGTACCTCAGCAAGCACAAGTGCTTCAACAAGTGCAAGTACCTCAGCAAGCGAGAGTGCCTCAACCAGCGCAAGTGAGTCAGAGAGTACCTCAGCAAGCGAGAGTGCCTCAACAAGTGCAAGTGAGTCAGAGAGCACCTCAGCAAGTGAGAGTGCCTCAACAAGTGCAAGTGAGTCAGAGAGTATATCAGCAAGCGAGAGTGCATCAATCAGTGTAAGTGAATCAGCAAGCACTAGTGAATCACTCAGCACAAGCGAGAGCATCAGCACAAGCACAAGTCAGAGTCAGTCAACTGCAAATGTAGTACCGACACCGGCTCCTACATCTGCACCGGCAGTAGATAATGTTCCTGCACCAGCAGCAACTATCACACCGGCTGCTACACCTCTTGCAGCAGCTACACCGGTAGCTCCAGCAGCGCCTGCACCGGCAGCACAGAATACACCAATTCAGGATGCACAGGTTCCTCTTGCAGTAAATGAGGAAGACGATAATCTTCAGAATATCGAGGATGAGGATACACCTCTTGCAGCAGGCGGAACAGCCAAGGACGGTATCAAAACATGGTGGTGGTGGATTGCAGCAGCAGTTGCAGCTATCACAGGAAAGGGTGTCTATGATAACCGCAGAAGAAAACCTGCAAAGAGCGACGATTCAGAGGATAATTCTGATGAGAAATAAATAATCAATAGCAATACTAAGAATATTGTTTTATAATGTTAGTGACCATCTGTTATGGATGGTCACTAATACTATTCAAAGGAAGAGGAAATCGAAATCATTGAAAGAGAAGAGACAAAAAGAACATGTATTATTGTATAAGATATTGTATTCTCTGGTAATAATGCTTGTATATATGATTGGAAGAAATATCCCATTATATGGAATAGATCTGAAAGCATATGAGCATGTAAGTGTTGATGCACAATCTATTTTGCTTCAGGCATTATCAGGAGATATGAAAAACTGTTCATTGTTTATTCTGGGATTGTGGCCATATATGATTGCTTCAATACTTGCAGTGCTGCTGGTAGCAATAATATCTTTAGACAGTTCCCGAAAGATATCTCCAAGAAAACTTAATATATGGACACTTTTTTTAATGATGGTAATTGCATTTATCCAGGCATATCAGAAGGTTCAGACATTTGTATACAAGGATATGGATGCGCAGATGCTGTTGATTACAAAGGTAATTGTGTTTATACAGCTTATAGCAGGTATGCTTATAGTAGTATATATGTGTGATAGAACCACGAAATATGGTATTGGTGGTCGCATGAGTGTATTCATGATAAATATTGTGGATGGAATGATGAATATGTTTGCAGGACAGAAAGCAGACAGACTGATTTTGCCTGTAATTATCGGTGTTGTTGAGATTGCTATTATGATTATAATAGAAACAACTGAAAAGAGAATAGCAGTACAGAGAGTTTCCATAAACAATATTTATGCAGATAAGAATTATCTGGCATATAAGTTAAATCCTGTTGGTGCAATGCCGCTTATGTTTACTTCAGCGGTATTTATGCTGCCACAGTTTGTCTGTTCAGGCTTATATTATCTCTACCCGGATAATCAAAAGCTTGCGTGGCTTGTTGATAATCTTAGGCTTACGGCTGTTTTTGGAATTATAGTATATTTGGCAATTATTGTATTACTTACTATTTTATTTTCTGTGATAATGCTCACACCGGGCAAGGAAGCCGAGAATCTGTTGAAATCAGGGGATTCTATTCTGGATATATATGCAGGCAAGCCGACTCGCAGATATCTTGTGGGTACTGTAATCAGATTTTCTATATACAGCTCGATAATTATATGTATATGTCAGGGAGTTCCGCTATTTCTTCAATTTGGAGGATATATTGATTCAACACTGGCTATGTTACCATGCTCTATAATGATGTCGACAGGCATTTGGATATCGTTATATAGAGAGGCTGAGGTTTATAGAAATATGGACAGATATCATCCATTTATATAGTATAAGGAGATTTTTAATGTTATATTTTGTACCGGCATGGTATAAGGAAAACTCATGGATTGAAAATGAACAGCAATGGTACATGAGGAGAATGAAATCAGAGTTTGACGAAACAATTAAACAGATTACACTATTTCACAGAAATGTGGATGTGAAGTACCGGATAGTTTTACTCGGTTATTCACCAAATTTCAGGCATTTCTCTCATAGACAGGGCATGTATCGTTCGCCATACTGGTCTTGTTTTGATGCAATTGCACAAGTTAAGAGGACTAAGATGGCCGTGTTGTCATATCATGATATTAAGTGGCCGGAGGGCGTGGAATTTGTATATTCACCATTCTCAATTGTTGCCTTATATGATGGACAGAAATATGCTCAGGTAGAGTTCGGCGAGGATGGAAACCCTATAATTATAGATATGTACGAGGAAGGGCAGATTTGTCGAAGGAATTATTACGATGACAGAGGCTTTGTATCTTCAACGATTATTTATGAAAACGGACAAATGAAATATCAGGATTACCTGATGGAAAACACTATTTGGAAGCTTAGAGTAAATGCATCTGATGGTAGTGTGGTGGTGAATCCTTCTTATCCAATGTATGATACTAAAACAGGAGAAAAGCAATTTTGTAAGCTGTCATATGACTCACTTGATGAGGTGGTAAAGGAGGTACTATCTGATTTTGTTAATGGAACAGGAGCAAAGGATACTTTTTTCGTGGCAGCTCATAGTTTACATATGAATGTTTTAGGTGAGGTGCTCCGAGAAAGAAAGGTAGTATATACTTTTTTTGAAGAAAGATATGATTATTCGAAAATTCATAGCATCAAAGGTTATCTGAAGTCCTCTGAATATATTATTACAGATTCAAAAAATACAACGGAAATTATAAAGGATAATTTGTCAGATTCGAGCCTGCGTATTACGGATATTCCACCGTATGATACGCGTATGGATTTTGGTATAAGTCAGCAGTTAAAGGTTCAGAATATTTTGATTCCTATAGATGGGCTGGAAAAGGATGCATATAGAGCAATTATCCGTGAGGTGTCAGAGTATTTGTGTATTAACGATCTTGCAAGGGTACGCATTTTTACAAGAAATGCACAGTGGGGACATGAAGATAATATTCGTAACGAGCTTGTCGGTATGCTCAGGGAATATGGACATGATATAAGATGGGCATGTAAAGCTGACTCTATTGATGAGGACGAAGAAAAGGTTGAACAGAGATTTTTTATCGACGTGTGTGTGGATGAGAGAACCATCAGCAAATGTATCAATGAGCAAAGGATCATATTGGATTTGCGGGGAGTGGTTGATGTTTTCCTTTATATAACAGCGATAAGTAAAGGTGTTCCGCGTATTAGTTTTTCAGAGGATCAGTTCCTGCATGATGGCAAAAACGGTAGAATCATAGATGATTATAATCAGATAGGCAGAAGTCTGGCATTTTATCTGGATAGTCTTGAGAATTGGAATGCAGCTCTTGTTGCGTGTTATGAAGCAGGAAAGGACTATAAAACAGAAGTATTACTTGATAAATGGCGAAAGGTGTTAGGTATAGTTGAATAGTATTCAGATTTTGTATATTGGAAATGAGGATTGGACAACCAAATATAACATTCCCGATTTCGTTGAGTGGGAGAATTATGAAGACACAGGAATTTTTCCACCTAAACAGGTAGATATCGTTATTTTAGACAGAGATATAACTAATAAGGAAAAACAGATACTGGCTAAGATTACAAGAGCGAACAGTCTTTTTGCTACAGAGAATGTAAAGATGCAAAACAGTGTTACTCATGATTATTTTGAGGAGCGATCAGGTCTTTACCTCTATTCGGGGGATGTGCAGGTTTTTCTGGATCAGGAGGCAGCAAAGTATTACAGACAGCCATACGGTGAAAAGTTTAAGCCGGAGCATATATCTGTTAGTCAGTTTTTTAGAGGTTCAGTCAGATGTAAGGGAAACTATGACATGCTATTAGAAGGAAATTTTGGAGACACATTTTCTCAGATAGTGTTCTGGAAATCAAATATTCCCGTGTTTGACAGACAAAATATTGATTTATACTTTGAACACAGAAGGACAGGCTCTGTAGAGGTAAAGCTGCATGTATATAAATTCTATAATGGTTCTGTCGGTGATATCCAAAGGGTATGGGAATTCAGCCAGGATGAATTAGACGGGATTGTGACTATTGACAATGACGAGCTTGAAGGACCGCTGTTTGTTTCTGTTTTGGCAAAAGGACAGGGAACACTCGAAGTTATATCGTTGCATGACAGATATTCAAGGCAGAATATAGGTTATTTTCTTCCTGGTGGAGAGAGGATTATTTCATCACAGGGAGAAGAGATATTTACATATTTGGATAAAGGAGATTGTAAACCACCTCTTGCTATTTATTTTTCGGGATATCGTAAGCAGGAAGGATTTGAGGGCTATAATATGATGAGAAAGCTCGGATGTCCTTTTATGCTTATTACTGATCCAAGACTTGAGGGCGGTGCTTTTTATATAGATAATGCTGATTTAGAGGAAAAGCTGTTTAATAATATTAAAAAAACGATTAATGAAATGAAGTTTAAGAAATCGGATGTTATCATTTCCGGGATGTCAATGGGTACTTTTGGTTCCCTTTATTTTGGCTCTAAATTGGGTCCACATGCACTGATTTTAGCAAAGCCACTTACAGAGCTTGGAGTCGTTGCAGAAAACGAAAGGCTTCTTAGACCGGGAGTTTTTCCAACATCACTTGATTTGTTATTGAAAAATTATGGTTCTTTATCGAAAAAGAGTGTAGAAGAATTTGATAAAAGAATGTGGGAAAAATTTGATAAAGCAGACTGGTCTCATACTAAATTTATAGCTTCATATTTGTATGAGGATGATTATGATACAGATGGATATAAAAATATACTGGAACATTTGAAATCAGAAGGTGTAGAAGTATATGGAAAAGGTTCCCATGGACATCATAATGATAATCACGAGAGTGTTGTGGGATGGTTTTTGAGTCAATACAGGCTGATTCTTGAAGAAGATTTTAATCGAAAGTGATGTAGATATATGGTAAATGATACTTGGACAGTATATTGGGAAGAGTTTATGTCTGATTCATATGGGTATGGGTCAGAGGTGGAATTTAATAAAGACAAATCAGTAAGATATTCTAACAGGCTTATGCCACCGGGAACTGTGGTGCACAGATGGTATTCAAAGACGAATTATCAGATGCACAGGGTCGAACCGACACTTCCGCTCATTGATGGAGAAAGCACATATTTTATCGGACTGAACATTGATTATAACAGTGTGGAAAGCGAGGCTCTGATTCTTCGTATCATATTTTACGATAGGTATGACAACGAGACGAAAAGCACTATTGTGAGAGATAATAAAGCATATTTTTTACCACCAATCACGACATACAGTTATTCAATAGAATTGATTAATGGCGGAAATGCGGATTTTACATTTAAGTCACTTATAATAAAAGAGGTTTCAAAGGAAGAGTTTGATGAAGACCAGAAGAGAATTGAAAAGCTTAAAAAGATTGCTAGCAAAGGTCAAAAAAAGCGGAGAAAAAATAAAAAATCTAAGCGATAATGAATTAAAACATCTTACAGTTGAGTTTAAGGACAGATATCAGAGTGGGGAATCACTGGATTCGTTATTGCCGGATGCATTTGCAGCTATTGTTGAGGCTGATGAAAGAGTTCTTGGAAAAAGACCATATGATGTTCAGATTCTTGCAGGAGCAGCCTTACACAAGGGATATCTTGCCGAGATGAATACTGGTGAAGGTAAAACTCTGGCGGCTACGATGCCTTTATATCTGAATGCCTTGACAGGTAAAAGCTGTATGCTTGTCACGACAAATGACTATCTTGCTTCACGTGATGGTGAGGAGATGGGTGAAGTATATTCTTTTATGGGACTGACATGCTCATATCCTGATGGTAATGATTCTAATACTAATAAGAGAACGGACGATGAACGTAAAATATTTTATTCAGCGGATATCATATATACCACAAATGGTACACTTGGTTTTGACTATCTGTTTGATAATCTTGTTAAGAATAAGTCAGATAGGTTTTTGTGTGATTTCAATTATGTAATTATTGATGAGGCTGACTCTGTGCTTTTGGATGCCGCTATTATGCCGCTTGTTATATCAGGAGTTCCACGTGTGCAGTCAAATCTTTATAATCTGTGTGATTTCTTTGTTACGACGCTGGTTGAGGATATTGACTATATTGAAGAGGACAAGGCTGTCTGGCTTACTCCAAAGGGAGTTAAATTTGCAGAAAGCTTTTTTGGTATTCCTAACTTTTATGGCAAGGAATATTTTGAAATCAACAGGCATGTTACGCTGGCATTGAGAGCTCATAAATTGCTCGAAAATAAAAAAGATTATGTAATCAGCCCGGATGGAGAGGTAGAGCTGTTTGACGGAGCGACAGGACGTCTCATGCATGGTGTAAAGCTGCGCGGTGGTCAGCATCAAGCTATAGAGGCAAAGGAAAAGGTAGAGATATCGCAGGAATACAGAACTGTGGCATCTGTTACCTTCCAGAATCTGTTCATGCTGTTTGACAAGATGGCCGGCATGAGCGGTACACTCATGGATGCAAAGGATGAGCTTTTTGAGGTATATCACAAGAGGGTTGTTAAAATACCGACAAACAAGCCAATGATTAGGAAAGACCATAAAGATAAATATTTTAGAAATGCAAGAGATCAGTTTCACACTGCAGCAAATGATGTTATTGAATTGCATAAAACAGGACAGCCTGTGCTCGTAGTTTTAAACTCTGTTACAGATACCGATTTGTTTTCGAGATTGATGATACAGTACAATATCCCACATAACGTACTAAACGCCAGTAATGCTTTTTGGGAAGCGCAGATTATCGCAGGAGCAGGTCAGCTGAATGCGGTCACGGTTGCTACAACTATGGCAGGAAGAGGAACAGATATAAAGCTTGGAGAAGGAGTGAAGGAGCTTGGAGGTCTGGCTGTTATAGGAGTGGGAAGGATGGAAAACAGAAGGTCTGAAAGGCAGGCAAGAGGCCGCGCCGGCAGACAGGGGGACCCGGGCTTCAGCCAGTACTATGTGAGCCTCGAGGATGACATAGTAGGTGCTGAGGATGATGAAAAGCTTGAAAAGTACATTGATGGAAAGCGATGGATAAGCAAGAGCCGGATAAGACGTATTGTAAATCAAAGCCAGCGATTAAATAATGAGATGGCAGAGATGAATCGTAAGAGATCTGTGCAATACGACCAGGTTCTCCAGCGCCAGCGAGACTTAATCTACGCAACCAGAAAGAACCTGCTCGACGGTGCAAGAGTCGAGGAGGAGAAGATAGTAGGGATTGCGAAGGAGAATATCTCAGATTTCGTTAACCATTTTGACTGCATACAGAGTAATAATAAGCATGGCAGGCACCGTGGCAGAAAGAAAGATAACGATAATAATACACAGCAATATACATCCATACTAAACAGATACATTCTTGACAACATCTCCTACAAGCTGGACGCCGGTCTGTCAAAGTCTGACATGCAAAGCGCCGCCACTGTTAGCGATTACCTGATGCTTCGTGTGTATCAGGGGCTTTCAAGGCAAAGGGAGCGCATAGGTGATGAGGAGGCTTACGAGCAGTTTGTCCGCGAGGCAACTCTAAAGGCGGTGGATGATGGCTGGGTTGAGCTGATTGACTACCTTGAGCAGCTCAAGTATGCGGTAGCGGGAAGAGCATCCGCACAGAGAAATGTTATGTTTGAATACCAAAATGAGGCTTTCGAGTCGTTTTTGGATACAGAAAAAGCGGTAAAATGTAATATCATAAGGAATATTTTGCTTAGTGATGTGAAAATCGGCAAGGATGGCAGGCTGCAGGTCATCTACCCATAGAGACAGTGTAATATTAATAGTTTGACAGATACGAGGAGAATCATATGGTATATAACTTCAATCTCGGAATAGGCTGGGCTTCAAGCGGCGTGGAGTACGCACAGAGCTACAGGGCGAATCTGCTCCGCAGGGCGCACATTCCGGCAAGGTTTGTTTTCACAGATATGTTTCCAACTGAAAATATAGAGCACATGACAAAGAACATCGGCTTTTTGGATGAGGAAGTGATATGGCTGTACACATTTTTTACAGATGTGAAGACATCGCCTGTCACCTTTACTCTAAAGGAGCTTGAGGCTGCGATGGCAGAAGAGGATTATACCTTTTCCAGAGATGGCAAGACGTGCAGGTATCAGTTTAAGGAGAGCGGCAGGTTCTACACCTGCTACATGGTTGATGATACAAGTGATCTAGTGCACAGAGTCGAGATTGTTTCAAACGGATGCCTGATCAGGAAGGATTTCTACACCTATTGCAGGACCTTCAGTGAGTACTATGCTCCGCTTGACGGCAAGGCTCATCTGTACGGCAGGACCTTTTTCAATGAGGATGGCTCGGTGTGCTACGAGGAGGTCATAGAGGATGACAGCACCTTTTACAGGATTGGAGCGCAGGTGCTTTACACCAAGGCTGACCTGGTCGGCTATATGGTAAAGAGGCTTAACTTAACGGCTGATGATGTGGTGATCATCGACAGGACGACAGGCATAGGTCAGGCAATCCTTGAAAACTGTGGACCGGCGCGCGTAGGCATCGTGGTGCATGCGGACCATTTCAGCGAGGGTGGCACGGATGATGATTACATACTGTGGAACAACTATTATGAGTATTCGTTTTCACAGACTGAGCACATAGATTTCTACATCACAGCGACAGATGCGCAGAATGAGCTTATGAGGCAGCAATTTAAGAAGTACTGTGGAAAGGAGCCTCATGTGGTGACTATTCCGGTGGGCAGTCTTGATGAGCTTAAGTATCCTGATGAGCCAAGAAAGAGGCACTCACTCATCACGGCATCGCGTCTTGCGACTGAGAAGCACTGTGACTGGCTGGTGGAGGCCGTTGTAAAGGCAAAGGAAAGCGTGCCTGATATTTCACTTGACATATATGGAAAGGGTGGCGATGAGGCGAAGCTTAAGGGGCTTATCGGAAGGCTGGGCTGCGCTGATTATGTGCATTTGATGGGACAGCAGAAATTAGATGATGTATACAAGCACTATGATGCGTATGTGGCAGCTTCACAGAGTGAGGGCTTCGGGCTCACACTCATGGAGGCCATAGGATCAGGGCTTCCTATAGTGGGCTTTGATGTGAGGTATGGCAACCAGACCTTTATCGATGATGGGCAAAACGGCTACAAAATTCCAATCACTGATGAGATGGATCAGAAGGAGAAGATAAAGCTTCTTTCTGAGCGTATAGTGAGGATGTTTACAGAGGATGACATGGATGCATTTTCAGGACATTCATATGAGAAGGCCAAAGAATATCTGACTAAGGAGGTGGTTCACAGATGGATAGAGCTGTTGAAGTAACGCACACGGCAGATGGTATCACACTGCTGTTTGATACATTTTCGCTCGAGAGCAGGAATCTCCTTGAGTCATTTAAGAATGCCGGTGCTGCCTTTCATGCAGCAGTCATTGAGGATGACGGATTTCTGCCGGATGACGTGATGAGCGTGTATGGGTTTTTCTTAGGCGATTACCGGGAGGCTGACAGCTTACCGGGGAAGCCGCTGTATTTCAATCAGATACAGATTCCTGATTACTGGCGCATAGAGGGTGATAATTCATCTGCGAAGGTCATGGACCGCACCAGGGAGCGAGCGAGGATATTTTTCACGGAGCCTACGCACAGGAGGCAGGTCAAGATTGTTGACTGGCTCGATGATGCCGGTCAGGTCAGGCTTTCAGAGCATTATAACAGGTATGGCGCTATTTTCTGCCACACAGTTTTTAATAAAAAGGGCCAGAAGGCACTCAGGAAGTTTTTTGATGTGACGGGCAGGGAGATGATAGTGGAAAACTTTGTCACCGGTGATATTCTCGTCAGATGGCAGGATAAGGACTGGATTTTCAGAAGTAAGACAGACTTTATAGCGTTTTTCATCAGGTGCGCAGGGTTTCAGGATACAGCGGTTTATTTCAACTCGCTGTCGTATCCGTTTTTTGCATCACAGGCGCTTGCGCCAAACGGCTTTCGCGACGCACTCTTCTGGCACGAGCCGGTGGGAGATGAAATACCCGGCAATATGCAGATTATACTGCATGATCAGGGAACGAGGGCAAAGCGCGTATTTGTATCGCGAAAGGACTCTTACGACAGACTTATAGCACTTGGTGCTCCTTCCGATAAGGTGAAGCAGCTTGGATATATCTACAGCTTCGTCAGGGAAAATAAGCACAGGCCGCACATACTCGTATGTACCAATTCAGAGAATGTGGGTCATCTGACAGAGCTTGCGTCACTCATGCCGCAGATGCATTTTCATGTGGCAGCCATCACAGAGATGTCGTCGAAGCTTATGTCGGCAGGGCAGTATGATAATGTGTCACTCTACCCTAATGTGAAGATGTCCGTGCTGGATAATCTTTTTGAGAAGTGTGATTTCTACCTCGATATCAATCACGAGGGTGAGATAGTGGATGCGGTTCACAGGGCTTTCTTAAACAACATGCTTATAGTGGGCTATGAGGAGACCATGCACAACGCATATTACACCGCAGACACGAATACATTTAAGGAGAGCGAGTACGCTGATATGGCGGAGGCACTCAACCTGACACTGGCTATGCCGCATCTTATTGATGAGGCGCTTGCCATGCAGAAAAAGGCTGCTGTAGCGGCTGATGCAACAGACTACATGGAAATACTCCATTTGTAGTGATACAGGGTTTATGAACAGAAAGGAGCTTAATATGAGTAAAAACACAAAAAACAATCAGACAGTAGACGAGAAAAAGGGTAAAAGGATAGGACTTACAATACTGGGCTATGTGCTTGTAATCGTGGCACTGCTTATAGTGCTTCCGGTTGTGCTTCCGCCGATATTTGGCTATCATACATATCTTTCGGGCACAGATCACACAGGAAATATCTCAAAGTACGGCAGCGTGGTATATTTAAAGACTATCGACGAGGCATCTTACAAGGATGGCAATATAGTAGCCATCGAATCAGCTGATTCATCAGGCAGAAGTGTTGATTCTTATTATGTGGATTCTAATGATTCTTCTGCAAAAGAGATTGCATTACGTGATGGAAATGGTGTATCATATAAGGTAGTTAAAGGGCAGGTTATCGCAAAGACTCCGTTTATAGGATACTTAAGCCAGCTGTGCTTTTCGGCAGTTGGAATTATTGTCACGGTAGTGATTTTTGCTGCAGGTGTAGCAATCATGATGTATGTAAACAAAATCAGCAAGGAAATCAACACCATGGTTGAACAGCAGACTGCATAGTGTGTCTGAATTCTAATCTGCGACATTAGAAAACCTGACTATTATAAAGCAGACCTTATGTTTGCGGAATAGGATAAGTTATGGATAGATACAGCGTGAGTAGGACAAAGAGGTCATTGTTTTATTTAATGATGGCCTTTTTGATTGTTGGATTTATAATTGCCGAGTGCATATTACCGAGTGAGAGAAGCCAGTCTGTCAGTGATAATAATATCATCTACGAGGGCAGCTTTACATGGGAGAAGTCTGATGGTGAAAGGGAGGCTATTGAAGTACCCGGCAGGTATGATGTAAAGCCGGGGGATACGATGGTCATAACTACTGTCCTGCCTGATGATTTCGATGCAAATGTCATGGCAATCAGAGCATCGCTTCAGACAGTCAGATTCTATGTGGATGGCAGCCTGAGAGCAGAGTATGATACAAAGGACACGAGACCCTTCGGTAAGGATTCTGCGAGCAGATATGTATTTTGCAATATGTCGGAGGATGATGCCGGCAAAGAGCTGCGCATTGAGCTGACAAGCCATGCATCCAACTATTCAGGCGTTGTAAATACAGTATACTGTGGAGAAAAGAGCGATATATGGACAAATATATTTCATAATAGCTCAAGAGAGACGATTATAGCATTTTTCATTTTTTTTGCTGCTTTAGTGTCTGTTATGTTCAGTATAGCACTCAGTATTGTATACAAGACACATTTTGACATGGAGTATGTAGGCTGGTGTATGCTTCTTGGGGCAATATGGATGCTTGGTGAATCGAAGCTGCGTCAGATGCTGGTGCCGAATGCATCTGTTTTGGCGGCTATGTGCTTTGTGGTTATTCTGATTAGTCCTATTGCTGTTTCGATTTATATTGACAGCATACAGGGCGGGCGTTATACAAGAGTGTATACATGCATAGAGGCGCTTGCGGCTGTGAATTTAATTGTCTGCACATCACTGCAGCTTTTTGGTGTGTGCGATTATATAGAGACTCTGCCGGCAGGACAGGGAATGCTTGCTGTCTGCTGCGTGGTCGTCATCACAACATTTATCATTGATATAATTAAACACAGGGCTTTGGGCTACAGACCTGAGATGGTTGCCATGATTGTGGCACTTGTTCTGGCGCTTATAGAGGCTGCATCTGTGTACTTTGTTGTCACTATGTCAGGTTTATTTATCGGAATAGGCCTTATTGTGATTTTGTTTGTCAATATCATAGTCACAATAAAAAGAATCAGCGAGATAGAATACAAGCGCCAGAAGGAAGAGAGTGACAGGCTTAGAAATCAGACAGAGAGAGTTTCCCTTCAGATGATGAAGACACTTGCTGCTACAATTGAGGCAAAGGACGATTATATGAGAGGTCACTCATACAGAGTCGCAGAGTACTCTGCTCTAATAGCAAAGCAGCTTGGCTGGAGTGAGAATGAGGTGGAAAATCTTAGAAATGCTGCATATCTGCATGATATCGGAAAGATTGGCGTGCCTGATACTATATTAAATAAGCCAACCAGGCTGACTGATGAAGAGTTTGCCGCCATAAAGAGCCATACTGTGATGGGCGCAGATATCTTAAAGGATATTACCCTGTTAGACCATCTGGTGGATATTGCAAGGAATCATCATGAGCGCTACGATGGAAAGGGCTATCCTGACGGACTGGTGGGAGAGGAGATACCGCTTACTGCCCGTATAGTGTGTGCGGCAGACAGCTATGATGCCATGAGGTCGCGCAGGATTTACAGGAATGCACTGTCCGATGAAGAAATCCGAAGGGAGTTTTTGGATAACTGCGGCACGCAGTTTGACCCGCAGATTTCGCGTATGTTTGTGGATATGCTTGATAATGGCATGGTTGTGATAGATGAAAATAATCCGGCGGCTCAGGGCTACCGTGATAATGCGGCTATCGAGTCAGTGGCAGACAAATTCATATCTGAGGTCATGAAGACCATGAGCAGTCAGGAAAAAGCCGATAGTGTTGATTATCTGACAGGACTTTACATGCGAAGTCGTGGACAGCAGGTAATAGCAGCCCTGATGCAGGAGAATGATGGCTGTCTTGCCTTCATAGATATGGATAATCTCAAAAAAGTCAATGATGTGCATGGTCACAAGGCGGGTGACAGGGCTCTTAAGCTTATAGGTAATCTCCTTGCTAAAGAGACTGAGAATGAGACCTTTGCAGCCTGCAGGCTTGGAGGTGACGAGTTCCTCATCTTTATGCCATATTCTGACAGGGCAAGTGTGGAGAGTGTTATAAAGCGCATATTTGAAGGCTTCGAGAGCGCCAGGGAAGCAGACTGTGAGATAAAGGAGGCTGCTCTTTCAGCAGGACTGTGCATGACGACAAAGGGAGCCATGTTTGAAAGTGACTACACAAAGGCAGATAAGGCGCTCTACTATGTGAAGCAGAACTGTAAGGGTTCATATTTCTTCTATGAGCAGCTCTTAGCTGACAATAAGGAGAATACAAATCTGAGTGCGGATTTACGAAATGTGGCAAAGCTTTTAAAGGAGAGTGGCAGCTATACAGGTGCGCTGGATTTAAACTACAGAGAGTTTGCAAGAATCTATGAGTTCGTGAACAATGTAGGAGATAGGCACAAGCACAACTGCTATCTGGTCATGGTGACTATGAACACTCTGCCGGAGCAGCTTGCAGATATCGAGGAAATTGAGAAGGCACTTGACTGCATGGAGCAGTCTATCCGCAGCAAGATCAGAAAGGTGGATGTCTGCACGCGATACAGCTCAATGCAGTATCTTATCATACTATTTGAACCACAGGAAAATCAGATTCCAAATGTCATGGAGAGAATCTTTATGCATTACTATGAACTCTGTGACAGAGAGGATTTCAAGCCACAGTATGAGTATATCAAGATGACTGAGGCAAAATAAAATATGGATTGTTAAATAATAGTCAATCGGGTAAAACAGTTTAAATATCATGTATTTATGAGGGGGGTAAATATGTACACAGCAGACGAAAAGAGATATGACACAATGAGATATAACAGATGCGGCAGGAGCGGACTGAAGCTTCCTGTTGTATCGCTTGGCTTATGGCACAATTTCGGTGATTTTTCATCGTATGACAACATGAAGCAGATGTGCTTCACAGCCTTTGACCACGGCATCACCCACTTTGACCTGGCAAACAACTATGGCCCTGAATACGGCAGCGCAGAGAAGCACTTCGGGCTTATCCTTAAGGAGCATCTGTCGGCATACCGCGACGAGCTCATTATCAGCTCAAAGGCAGGCTATGATATGTGGAAGGGACCATATGGCAACTGGGGCAGCCGCAAGTATCTGATTGCAAGCCTTGATCAGAGCCTTAAGAGAATGGGACTCGATTACGTGGATATTTTCTATCATCACAGAATGGACCCTGAGACACCGCTTGAGGAGACAATGGGAGCACTCGACCAGATAGTAAGAAGCGGAAAAGCACTCTATGTCGGACTGTCAAATTATGATGGCGAGACCATGAAGAGAGCCTGCGAGATTCTGACTGATTTGAAATGTCCGTTTATCATCAATCAGAATTCATACAATATCTTCAACCGTACAATAGAGCAAAACGGCTTGAAGCAGGCTGCAAGAGAGTGCCAAAAGGGCATCATCTCATTCAGTCCGCTTGCACAGGGCATGCTCACGGACCGTTACCTAAACGGCATTCCGGAGGATAGCCGTATAAAGACAGACGGACGCTTTTTAAATCAGGAAAAGCTCGCTCCACACATCGAGCAGATTAAGAAGCTAAACGATATAGCCACAAAACGTGGTGAGACACTTGCACAGATGGCACTCAAGTGGGTGGTAAAGGATGATGACGTGACAAGTGTGCTTGTCGGCGCATCAAAGCCACAGCAGATTCTTGAAAACTTAAAGGTTATGGAGGGCACAGGCTTCTCTGAGGAAGAGCTTAGGATGATTGATGAGGTTGTGGGAGTGTAAAGATGAAATCAGCAGGGAGTATAGCAGCAATTAATGCTATACTCCCTGCTATTATATTTTGGGTTGCAAGAATTTAGTTTATGCTATAAAATATTTATAACTGTATGCAGATATTTAATAATCACAATATCTGTCTGTATAATAAAATACGCATAAAGAGGACGAAAGAATGATCAACAAATTAGTAGACAAAATCAAGAAAACAAACGCACCTATCGTAGTAGGTCTCGACCCGATGCTTTCATATGTGCCTGAGCACATCACAAAGAAGGCATTTGATGAGCTTGGAGAGACACCGGCCGGTGCAGCTGAGGCTATCTGGCAGTACAACAAGGCTATTGTGGATGCCACATATGACCTGATTCCTGCGGTAAAGCCACAGATTGCCATGTATGAGCAGTTTGGAGTTGAGGGCCTTAAGGCATTCCAGAAGACAGTGGATTACTGTCATGAGAAGGATCTCGTGGTTATCGGAGATGTAAAGCGTGGAGATATCGGCTCAACATCGGCTGCATACGCCACAGGACATCTCGGAAAGGTACAGATCGGCAGCAAGAGCTATTCTACCTTTGATGAGGATTTTGCCACTGTCAATCCATACCTCGGAACAGACGGTATCAAGCCATTCGTAGATGTATGCAAGGAGGAGAAGAAGGGTATCTTCATTCTTGTAAAGACATCAAATCCATCAAGTGGAGAGTTTCAGGACCGTATGATTGACGGACGTCCATTATATGAGTGGGTAGGCGAGAAGGTTGCAGAGTGGGGAGCTGACTGCATGGGTGATTCATACAGCTATGTAGGTGCGGTTGTCGGTGCAACATACCCTGAGCAGGGTAAGATTCTTCGTAAGGTAATGCCAAAGAGCTTCATCCTCGTACCGGGCTACGGCGCACAGGGAGGCAAGGGCGCAGACCTTGTTCATTTCTTCAATGAGGACGGACTTGGTGCGATTGTCAATTCATCACGCGGAATCATCTGCGCATACAAGCAGGATAAGTACAAGGATATGGGCATCACAGCTGAGAATTTTGCAGATGCATCACGCAAGGCAGTTGAGGATATGATTGAGGATATCTCAGGAGCACTTGCAAATCGTTAATAAGTCATTCAGAAAGCTTAAATATATTAACAAACGAAACCAGGGAGATAAAATGGCAGAGAAATTTGAGGAGATTGCAGTTGTAGTTGACCAGAGCTCACTCGGCAATGGCATCTATGACCTCACACTTAAGACAGACAAAATTGCAAAGGCAGCAAGGGCAGGACAGTTTGTATCGGTTTACTCAAACGACAAGAGTAAGCTGCTTCCGCGCCCGATAAGCCTTTGCGGCATAAACAGAGCTGATGACACCATCCGCCTCGTGTACCGTGTAACAGGTGAAGGCACGGGAACAGAGGAGTTTTCAAAGCTTGTCAGGGGCGATAAGGTAAGGCTTTTAGGACCTCTTGGAAACGGCTTTACAGTAGAGCCGGGAAAGAAGGCATTTCTTATCGGCGGAGGAATCGGAGTGCCGCCTATGCTGCAGCTTGCGAAGGATATAAATGCAGGCATTGTGCAGACATCAGGTGAAGAAAAAAATTCGGGACAGGCAGGTGCAGTATGCGATATGAACATTGTCATGGGCTATCGCGATGAGAATACCTTCCTGCTTGATGAGTTTAAGGAGCAGGCAGCTTCATTTGTCGCCACAGAGGACGGCAGTGTTGGCACAAAGGGCAATGTCATCGATGCGATAAAGGATAATGCTCTTGAGGCAGATGTAATTTATGCATGTGGACCGATGCCTATGCTGCGTGCACTCAAGGCTTACGCTGCAGAGCATGATATGGACTGCTTTGTATCAATGGAGGAGCGCATGGCATGTGGAATCGGTGCATGTCTTGCCTGCGTATGCAAGACAAAGGACAAGGATGCTCACAGCAATGTGAACAACAAGCGTATATGCAAAGAGGGACCTGTGTTTGATGCGAAGGAGGTGGAGCTGTAATGAGTAATATGTCAGTAAATGTGGCTGGTGTTGAGTGGAAAAATCCTGTTACAGTTGCATCCGGCACATTCGGCTCCGGTGCAGAGTACAGCGAGTTTGTTGATTTAAACAGACTTGGTGCAGTCACCACAAAGGGTGTTGCGAATAAGCCGTGGGAGGGAAATCCTACACCGAGAGTAGCAGAGGTGTACGGCGGCATGCTCAATGCAGTCGGACTTCAAAATCCCGGCATCGAGCTTTTCTGCAAGAGGGATATTCCTTTTTTAAAGCAGTTTGATACAAGGATTGTGGTAAATGTCTGCGGTCATTCGCTTGACGAGTATCTTGATGTGGTAAAGCGTCTTGCGGATGAGCCTATTGATATGATGGAAATAAATATCTCATGCCCTAATGTTAAGGAGGGCGGAATTGCCTTCGGAACAGATCCAAAGGGTGTTGAGACAATCACAAGCGAGATTAAAAAATATGCAAAGCAGCCTGTTATCATGAAGCTTTCTCCAAATGTCACAAGTATTGCAGAGATAGCAAGGGCGGCAGAGGCCGGTGGAGCTGATGCGGTTTCGCTCATCAATACAATTACAGGCATGAAGATTGATATAAACAGAAGAAGCTTTGTGTTAGCAAACAAGACAGGCGGCATGAGCGGTCCGGCTGTGCATCCGGTTGCAGTGCGCATGGTTTATGAGACAGCACATGCAGTCAATATCCCGATTATCGGAATGGGCGGTATCACAAATGCTTCTGATGCCATCGAGATGATTCTTGCCGGAGCTACGGCTGTTTCAGTCGGCACAGCAAACTTTGTGAATCCAAAGACCACAGAGCAGATAGTGGATGGCATCGCAGAGTATATGGACAGGTATGGAGTAAAGGATATTTCGGAGCTTGTCGGCGCGGTTGACAGATAGAGCATAAAGGATAGACGGAGGATAAAATAATGATTCTGGCAGCAGAATACGTGCCTTCTATGTATGCCACAGTCTGGGCGCTTGTTCCACCTGTTGTGGCTATAGTTCTGGCACTTATTACAAAAGAGGTCTACAGCTCATTATTCGTTGGAATAGTGATTGGCGGACTGTTTTATGGAAATGCATTTCAGCCGGGTTTTTCGGCTGAGAGATCAGTGCTTCACATATTCGAGGACGGACTTGTTGGAGTGCTATCGGATTCGTACAATGTGGGAATACTGATATTCTTAGTCGTGCTCGGTGTCATGGTGAGCATGATGAACAAGGCAGGCGGCTCGGCGGCCTTTGGAGAGTGGGCGAGTGAGCACATAAAGACAAGGATTGGTGCCCAGCTTTCAGCTATAATACTTGGAGTACTTATATTTATAGATGATTACTTCAACTGTCTGACAGTAGGAAGTGTGATGCGCCCTGTCACTGACAAGCATCAGGTTTCAAGAGCAAAGCTTGCATATCTGATAGATGCAACAGCAGCACCTGTATGCATCATTGCACCTATATCATCGTGGGCAGCCGCGGTTACCGGCTTTGTAAAGGGAGAGGATGGCTTTTCTATTTTCATAAAGGCCATTCCATACAATTACTATGCACTCTTTACTATTATCGCTATGGTGACACTTGTTGTTTTACAGGTAGATTTCGGTCCGATGGCAAAGCATGAAGCCAATGCCCAAAAGGGTGATTTGTTTACCACAGGAGACAGGCCTTATGCAGAGGTAAAGCAGGATGTTATAAAGGGCAAGGGGAAGGTTATAGACCTTGTATTTCCTATTCTTGTGCTCATAATAAGCTGCATCATCGGAATGATATACACAGGAGGCTTTTTTGACGGAACAGGCTTCGTTGATGCGTTTGCAGGCAGCGATGCTTCAATCGGTCTTATGCTTGGAAGCTTTTTTGCGTTGATAATCACCATATGCTTTTACTCAATCAGAAGGGTACTAAGCTTTACGGATTGCTGTAATTCAATCCCTGAGGGCTTTAAGGCAATGGTACCTGCAATACTTATACTGACCTTTGCATGGACACTAAAGACCATGACAGAGAGCCTTGGCGCCAAGGAATTTGTCGCAGGCTTAGTGGGAGGAGTATCGGGACCACTGCTTGGACTGTTCCCGGCAATCATATTCCTGGTGGGAGCCTTCCTTGCCTTTGCAACAGGAACCTCATGGGGCACCTTCGGTATACTCATACCGATAGTAGTAAATATCTTCTCGGGCACAAACCATACGATGATGATTATCTCAATCTCAGCGTGCATGGCAGGTGCAGTATGCGGAGACCACTGCTCACCGATATCCGATACCACCATCATGGCATCGGCAGGAGCTCAGTGCAACCACATGAATCATGTATCCACACAGCTTCCGTACGCTGTGCTTGTGGCTGGCATATCATGCCTGACCTACATCATAGCAGGCTTTGTCAGAAATCCGGTAGTACCGTTTATAATAGGAGTGCTTATCCTGATTGGAACCTTTGTCGGAATCAAGTATATCACGAAGTATATCACGAGAACCGATAAAGTAAATGAACAGGAGGAGTAGCTAAAGCACAACTCAAAAGAGTTCTATTTTTCACAGACCTTGTGTCTGCGAATGATAGGACTCTTTTTTAATATTAAATTCTATCTGCTATCAATAAAATTTATAGCCCGCTAACAAATATTAATAACCCTAATTACATTTACAAAAATATCAATTAGTGGTAACATATCAATAACTTAGAAATCATATTTGAATGGTAGGAAATCCCAGCCATACAAACTAAGCACAAACTCATAACATACTCAAAACAAACATTAACAAAAAAGAGGTAATATCAATGGCAAAAATTGCAAAGCAGCTCACTGAGCTGATAGGTCACACTCCGCTTCTGGAGCTGACCAATTATGAAAAAGCCCTTGGGCTTGAAGCAAAAATCATAGCAAAGCTGGAGTATTTCAATCCACTCGGAAGTGTAAAGGACAGGGTGGCGGCAGCTATGATAGAACAGGGCATAAAGGATGGAAAGATAAATCAGGACACAATAATCATAGAGCCGACAAGTGGCAATACCGGAATCGGACTTGCATTTGTGGCAGCCTCAAAGGGACTTCACCTGATACTTATCATGCCTGATACCATGAGTGTTGAGAGAAGAAAAATCGTCACAGCGCTTGGCGCAGAGATAAAGCTCACACCGGGGCGTGAGGGCATGAAGGGTGCAATTGATGAGGCACAGAGACTTAAAGAGCATTATGGCAATGCCTTTATTCCACAGCAGTTTGAGAATCAGGCCAATCCGGATATCCACAGAGCTACAACAGCTCAGGAAATCTGGGAGGATACAGATGGAAAGGTAGATATCTTTGTATCATCTGTCGGAACAGGCGGCACCTGTACAGGCACAGGGCTTGGATTAAGAGAGCATAATCCTGATGTAAAAATAGTGGCTGTTGAACCAAAGAGCTCACCGGTGCTCTCAGGCGGAAGACCGGGACCACACAAGATACAGGGAATCGGTGCAGGCTTTATTCCAAAGGTCATGCGCATGGATATAGTGGATGAGGTGATTCCGGTGGAAAATGAGGCCGCTTTTGACAAGGCAAGAGAGGTTGCAAAGAGCGACGGACTTCTCGTTGGCATATCCTCAGGAGCAGCAATATATGCGGCAACAGAGCTTGCAAAAAGACCTGAGAACAAGGGAAAGAATATCGTGGTGCTGCTTCCGGATACAGGCGAGAGATACCTGTCCACACAGCTTTTTACAGTAAACTAATGGCATATAAACTGACGGCATAAGCTTGCTTTGCCGGAAACTGTAACATGAAAAATGAGAAACATACATGAGAAACATACATAAATATACGGCAGCATTGCTGTCGACAGTGATGATTCTGTCACTTCTTCTGACAGGCTGCTCAGGCAGGAAGGATGACGGCACAGTCACCATAACCAATGTGTCGTATGATCCGACACGAGAGTTTTACGAGAAATACAACAAAATATTCGAGTCTTACTATGAGAGAGAGCACGGCAAAAAGATAAATGTGATTCAATCACATGGCGGCTCGGGAGCACAGGCACGCTCGGTTGTGGAGGGCTGTAATGCAGATGTTGTCACACTGGCACTCGAGCATGACATAGACCTGATACAAAATACCGGCTTAATTGATAAGGGCTGGATTGATGAGTTTTCTGACAGCTCGGCACCATACACATCAACAATCGTTTTACTTGTAAGAAAGGGCAATCCAAAGCATATAAGTGACTGGGATGACCTGGTGAAAAAGAATGTGGATGTGATTACGCCTGATCCAAAGAGTAGTGGCGGAGCCTGCTGGAATTTTCTTGCAGCGCTAAGCTATGCGAAGACAAATTATGACAGCCTAAAGGAACAGAAATCGTTTATGAAGAAGCTGTATGAAAATGTCACAATTATGGATTCGGGTGCGAGAGGCTCAACAACCACATTTGTGGAAAACGGTCAGGGAGATGTGCTCATAGCGTGGGAAAACGAGGCACTTACGACCATGGATTCATATCCGGGTAAGTATGAGATAGTGAATCCATCCGTCAGCATCTTAGCACAGCCCTCTGTTGCTATTGTGGATGACAATGCAAAGAGCAACGGAACACAAGAGGTAAGCAAAGAATACCTACAGTATCTCTACAGTGATGAGGCACAGCAGCTGATTGGCGAAAGCGGCTACAGACCAACCAATCAGGATATATTAAACCGGTTTTTCGACAAGTTTGATTTAAATATCAGGCTTTGGAGCATAGAGGATTACGGCGGATGGAATGAAGCCTACAAGACATATTTCGATGATGGAGCAATGTTCGATGAAATATACGGCCACTGATAAAACAGCAAAAGAGAAAACTAAATCAAAGAACATAAAGACCAGAGTCATACCGGGCTACCATCTTTCGCTTGGAATAGTGGTCACGATGCTTTCAGTCATCGTTCTAATTCCGTTAGCATCAGTGCTTGTGTATTCGCTAAAGATATCGCCGGGCGATTTCGTGGCACTTATTATGAAGGAGAATGTGAGGAATGCCTTTATCACAAGCATCACCTCATCATTTATCGCAGCAATCGTAAATGTGGTATTTGGACTCATCGTGGCATGGACGCTTGTGAAGTACGATTTTCCCGGGAAATGGCTGCTTGATGGACTTATAGAGCTTCCGTTTGCACTGCCGACAGCGGTTGCGGGCATCACGCTCTCAAAGCTGTACTCAGGCACAGGCTTTTTTGGTAAGGGCCTTGGCAAGCTTGGAATAGATGTAGCTTACACACAGACAGGAATAGTTGTGGCACTTGTTTTTGTAGGCATTCCCTTCGTAATAAGAGCCATACAGCCGGTGCTTGAAAAGATGGATAATACATATGAGGAGGCCGCTTATATGCTTGGCGCCACACCCTCTAAGACATTTTTTAAGGTAATACTTCCGGAGCTTCGTCCGGCACTCTTAACAGGCTTTGGTCTTGCCTTTGCCAGAGGCATAGGAGAGTACGGAAGCGTCATCTACATATCAGGCAACAGTGCAAGGCACAGGACGCAGGTGGTATCCTACGTCATCATGCAGAAGCTTAGCTATATAGATTACGCCAGTGCGACTGCCATAGCACTTGTGATGCTTATCATATCATTTTTACTGCTGCTATTTGTAAATATAGTGCAGGTTAAACAGTCACAGCGCACTAATTTGTTGTAGAAGGCTGCATATAAATCAAATGCGGTGCACACAAACAGGAAAGGAAGACAATGCGATGAACGAACAGGTAAAGCTTGAAAGAAGAAAAAAGATCACAAAGATAATACTCGTCACTGTTACGGTGCTCTTCATTTTTGTCATGCTTGTAGTTCCGCTTTTTTCTGTGATGGCAAGTGCTTTAAAGGAGGGGCTTGGATTCTATCTGAAAGCTATTTCCACAAGCTACGTGCTTTCAGCACTCAAGGTGACTTTGATAGCAACAGTTTTTGCGGTAGTTATCAATACCTTCTTTGGAATATGGACAGCGTGGCTGTTGACCAGGTTTTCGTTTAAAGGAAAGCAGGTGCTTGCAACACTTATTGATATACCGTTTTCTATTTCTCCGGTCATCGTAGGACTTGCGTATCTTATGACCTTCGGACGGCTTGGGTGGTTTTATCCGGTTATCAGATGGTTCAATGAGATATTCGGCACGAATGTGAGAATCACCTTTGCAATATCGGGAGTTGTGCTTGCCACGATATTTGTCACGTTTCCGTATGTGTCAAGGGAAATTATACCGGTGCTCAATGCAGATGGAAAGGATGAGGAAGAAGCCGCAGCGCTGATGGGAGCATCCGGCTTTACGATATTTCGGAAAATAACACTTCCGCAGATGAAGTGGAGCCTGATTTATGGAATCATACTTTGTACAGCGAGAGCTCTCGGAGAGTTCGGCGCGGTAAATGCGCTCTCGAAGACAAGAGGCGAGACATTTACACTGCCGCTTGAGATTGATGCCCTGTATATGTCGGGCACAGACAGCTCGATAACATCGGCATTTGCTGTATCATCCATATTATTGATTATTGCATTAATCATTCTTTTTGCAAGAAATATAGTTGAACGCAAATTTAAGAAATTACACTGAGATTTATGGGAAATATGATTTACACTAATGAAATTTGTTATTGCTTACACACCGATGTGGCAGACAGCTATAGAGTTGCTGTACTAAGAAAGCAGGAAGGAGATAACGTATATGTACGTTGAGATGAAAAATATATACAAAAAATACGGAGACTTCCTGGCATCCGATAATGTGAGCTTTGGAGTGGAAAAGGGAAAGCTTGTGGCGCTGCTTGGTCCGTCCGGCAGTGGCAAGACAACACTTCTTCGTATGATAGCAGGGCTTGAGACGCCAAATTCAGGTGACATATATATAGATGGAAAGCGGGTGAATGATATTCCGGCCTCAAAGAGAGGCATAGGCTTTGTGTTTCAGAACTATGCGCTGTTTCGATACATGACAATATACGACAATGTGGCATTTGGGCTGGAGCTTCAGAAGATGCCGAAAAAGCTCATAAAGGAGCGTGTTACAAAGCTTCTTGAGATGACAGGCTTATCGGGACTTGAAAAGAGATATCCAAATCAGCTTTCCGGAGGACAGCGTCAGAGAGTGGCATTTGCAAGGGCGCTGGCGCCGAATCCACAGGTGCTTTTACTGGATGAGCCTTTTGCAGCGATAGATGCAAAGGTGCGAGGTGAGCTTCGTACATGGCTTAAGGAGTTGGTCGAAAAGCTTGGGATCACAAGCATTTTCGTCACACATGACCAGGATGAGGCTGTTGAGGTGGCAGATGAAATCATTATCACAAACCACGGCACGATAGAGCAGATGGGTACACCTCTGGAGATATACAAGTCGCCTGATACACCTTTTGTGGCGCAGTTTATAGGACACACCACAGTCGTTGAAAACTATGACAGGCTAAAGGGCTTTGACAGGATAGAAAATGCCGACAAGGCGGTAATCAGACCTGAGTTTATCAAGATATCAAAGAGTGGCAACTTAGACCGCTATCAGTCAGCGGCAGAGGAGGGCATCGTTACAGATGTGGTATTCAGAGGAAACAGGATGGATATCACAGTCAGCATAAACGGCATCGAGGTGGTCGGCGAGCGCTCACTTGAAAAGGACCTGATAGCAGTCGGCGAGAAAGTACATGTGCTGATTTACAGGCTGTATATATTTGATGAAGAGAAAACATACCTGATGGAAAACAGCGAGATGCAGGAGCAGGATGTATTCTACATTTAGATACAAGAATAGTCTAAAGCTTGTGATTGAAAGAGGAAGCAGAGGGAGATAAATGAAGATAGAAAACAAAAAAATCCTACACACGGACATCCTCATAATAGGAGGTGGCACGGCGGGCTGTTATGCAGCGCTCACCATCCGTGAGAAATCGGATTATTCGATTGTAATTGCAGAAAAAGCGAACATAAAGCGAAGCGGATGCCTTGCAGCAGGTGTCAATGCGATAAATGCATACATAGTAAAGGGCAGAAAGCCTGAGGACTATGTAGACTACGCAAAAAAGGATGCTGACGGCATAGTAAGGGAAGACTTACTCATGACTATGTCAGAGGGCTTAAATCGTGTGACGGACAAGATGGAAAAGCTTGGACTTGTCATATTAAAGGATGAAAACGGTGAGTATGTAGCCAGAGGAAACCGAAATATCAAGATAAACGGCGAGAACATGAAGCCTCTTTTGGCAGAAGCGGTTTCAAAGCTTACGGACTGTACGGTGATAAACAGAATCAATATCACGGACTACATAGTTGAGGACAACACGATAAAGGGGGCATACGGATTTTCAATCGAGGATGCGACGGCCTATGAAATCAGGGCAAAAAAGGTGCTCTGTGCGACAGGCGGAGCAGCCGGTCTGTACAGACCAAACAATCCGGGCTTTTCAAGGCACAAGATGTGGTATCCGCCATTTAACACAGGCGCCGGATATGCGATGGGTATAAGAAGCGGAGCAGAGATGACCACCTTTGAGATGAGATTTATCGCACTCAGATGCAAGGACACCATCGCACCGACCGGAACAATTGCACAGGGAGTCGGAGCAAAGCAGGTCAATTCGCTTGGAGAGGTTTACGAGACAAAATACGGTCTCACCACATCAGAGCGTGTGTACGGAACGGTCATGGAAAATCTGGAGGGAAGAGGCCCTTGCTACTTAAGGACAGAGGGCATTTCGCCACAACAGGATGAGTCGTTAAGAAAGGCATATCTCAACATGGCACCGAGCCAGACACTCAAGTGGGTGGAGGCTGGTAAGAATCCAAGTGAGCAGAACGTGGAGATAGAGGGCACCGAGCCGTATATCGTAGGTGGCCACACAGCGAGCGGCTACTGGGTAAATACCGAGCGTGAGACCACAATCCACGGACTCTATGCCGCAGGAGATGTGGCAGGAGGATGTCCGCAGAAATATGTTACAGGAGCCATGGTAGAGGGTGAAATCGCCGCGATAGATATGGTGTCAAAGCTTGATGCAGAAAGTGATGATACCAAAAAGCAGCAGGCAGATACATCTGCTGAGAAAAAGGCTCTTGAAGCGAAAGCAGCCGAGTACGACCATTTCCTCACTGAAAGGTCTCAGATGTTTACAACAGAGGCTATCGAGGAAGCCATGCAGAAGGTCATGGACAACTATACAGGCGGCATTTCCACACATTACCAGTTCAACGGCAGGCAGCTTGCCCTGGCAAAGGAAAAGATAAATCATCTGATAGAGCTGACCGGTGATTTATATGCATCGGATATGCATGAGCTTATGTTCATATATGAGCTTAAGGAGAGGCTTACGGTATGTCTTTCGGTCATAGCACACCTTGGTGCAAGAAAGGAGACCAGATGGCACAGCTTTGCCGAGAATCTGGATTATCCAAACAAGAGTGATGACTGGATGAAATACGTCAATTCCAGATACGAAAACGGGCAGCTACATATGATTTACAGAGAGCTTGTCGGAAGGGAGGCGCGTTATGAGCATAATGATTGATAAAGCAAAGTGTAAGGGCTGTGGCATGTGCACAAGTGTATGCCCCGGAAGCCTGATATATCAGGACTCAGAGCAAAAAGCCTTTATCAAATATCCTAAGGACTGCTGGGGCTGTGCCTCATGCATCAAGGAATGTCATTTTGGCGCTATTGCGCTTTATCTTGGAGCAGACCTAGGAGGCATGGGAAGTCTAATGACAGTAAAAAGCACACCGGACACGCTGACCTGGGATATCAAAAAGCGCGACGGCAGCAAGGAAGAGATTCTTATCAACAAGAAGGAATCCAATAAATATTAAAGAAAAGGATGGTAACAGACATGGGTGAATTATCACATCTTGACGAACTCGAAGCAGAGGCAATATACATAATACGTGAAGTAGCCGCAGAGTGCGAGAAGCCGGTTATGTTGTACTCAATTGGAAAGGACAGCTCGGTAATGCTTCATCTTGCAATGAAGGCATTTTATCCGGAGAAGCCGCCATTTCCGTTTTTACATGTAAATACAACCTGGAAATTCCGTGAGATGATAGAATTCAGAGATCGTATCGCTAAGGAAAAGGGCATTGAGATGCTTGAATATATAAATCAGGATGGCGTAAAGCAGGGCATCAATCCATTTGACCACGGCTCAGCATACACAGATATCATGAAGACACAGGCGCTCAAGCAGGCGCTCGACAAATACGGCTTTACGGCAGCGTTTGGCGGTGGTCGAAGAGATGAGGAGAAATCAAGAGCCAAGGAGAGAATCTTCTCCTTCAGAAATGAAAACCACGCATGGGATCCAAAGAACCAGCGCCCGGAGATGTGGAAGCTATACAACTCCAGAATCAAAAAGGGCCAGGAGGTACGTGTTTTCCCACTGTCAAACTGGACAGAAAAGGATATCTGGCAGTATATAAAGAGAGAGAATATTGAGATTCCTTCGCTTTACTTTGCAAAGGAAAGACCTGTTGTATACAGAGACGGCAACATCATCATGGTAGATGACGACAGAATGAAGCTTCGTCCGGGAGAGAAAATCCAGATGAAGAGTGTACGTTTCAGAACTCTCGGCTGCTATCCACTGACAGGTGGTGTGGAGTCGATAGCGGATACACTTGATGAGATTATTGATGAGACACTCAGTGCTGTTTCCTCAGAGAGAACCACCCGTGTCATAGACAACGAGGCGGCAGGCAGCATGGAAAGAAGAAAGAGGGAGGGATATTTCTAAAATGAGCGGATTACTTAAATTTATTACATGCGGAAGCGTGGACGACGGAAAATCAACTCTGATCGGACATATATTATACGATTCAAAGCTGCTCTATGCAGATCAGGAAAAGGCATTGGAGCTTGACAGTAAGGTCGGAAGCCGTGGCGGCGCTATCGACTACTCACTCCTCCTTGATGGACTGATGGCAGAGAGAGAGCAGGGAATCACAATCGATGTAGCTTATCGTTACTTCACAACAGATAAGAGAAGCTTTATCGTGGCAGATACACCGGGCCATGAGGAGTACACAAGAAACATGGCTGTAGGTGCATCCTTTGCAGACCTTGCGGTAATTCTAATAGATGCAAAGCAGGGCGTATTGGTTCAGACAAGAAGACATGCAAGAATCTGCGCACTCATGGGAATCAACTACTTTGTATTTGCTGTAAACAAGATGGATCTTGTAGGCTACGACGAGAAGCGTTTCGATGAAATCACAAAGCAGATTATTGAGCTTACAAAGGAGCTTGAACTAAAAAATGTAGTAATCATTCCTGTTTCTGCAACAGAGGGTGACAATGTCACAACAAAGTCTGAGAATATCCCATGGTACAAGGGACCTGCTCTTTTATCATACCTTGAGGATGTTGACATAAAGGATGAGAACGAGGAAGAGGGCTTTTACATGCCTGTACAGAGAGTCTGCCGTCCTGACCATACCTTCCGTGGATTCCAGGGCCAGATAGAGGCCGGAGAGGTAAAGGTGGGCGATGAAATCACCACACTGCCAAGCAATGAGACGGCCCATGTAAAGAGCATCCATGTGGGTGATAAGCTAAGCGATAGCGCATTTACAGGCCAGCCGGTTACAATCCAGCTCGACAGAGAGGTGGACGTATCAAGAGGCTGCGTGCTCACAATCGGTTCAGGAGCAAAGGTGGCTTCATCTATCACAGCTACAATACTCTGGATGGATGACGATGAGCTCTTTAAGGGAAAGAACTTCTTCTTTAAGCTTGGTACAAAGTCAATACCGGGCATTGTAACAGAGATAGAGCATACCATCGATGTAAACACAGGTGAGGAAAAGCCTGCCGATAAGCTTAAAAAGAACGAGATAGCAGTTGTAAAGATTGCATTCTCGGACAAGATAGTCTGCGATAAGTTCAAAAATCACAAGACACTCGGTGAGTTCATCTTAATCGACCGTGTGACCGATATGACATCTGCCTGTGGTGTGGTTGAAGAGGTACACACAGAGGAAAGCGGCCTCTATGAGGGCAGAGTAGACAGAAACGTAAGAGCTGCAATCAAGGGTCAGAAGGCAATCACCGCCGTATTCGTAGACGGAGTGGATGGTGTAAACCGTGGCTTTGTGGAGGATGTCGAGAAAGCCTTAAATATAGACGGACGCCATACATATCTCTACGCGCCAAAGGAGGGTGAGGACTTCGTAAATGTAGTCAAGCACCTAAGCCATGCCGGAATACTCGTACTTCTGCTCATCGGCCAAAAGCAGGAGAAGGAGCTTGCAGCCGACAAAGTTGAGTTCACAAAGGACTGGAACAAAAACGGAAAAGATGTGGACAAGGTTGCGGAGTTTATCAAGAAGCAGTCGGTATATGACGGCGTGATCGTAAACACAAGTGAGTATATCTAATCCCCTAATTTCCACGTTGAAAAGCACGCCCCAATGTGGTAAAATTGACAGAGATAATTTAAAGTAAACCACACAGGAGGATTAACATACAATGGAAAGCTACAAGAGCGAATTTATAGACTTTATGGTAGAGAGTGACGTGCTGAAATTCGGAGATTTCACATTAAAGAGCGGCCGTAAATCACCGTTTTTCATGAATGCGGGAGCATATGTGACAGGCTCACAGCTTAAGAGACTCGGAGAGTACTACGCAAAGGCTATCCATGCAAACTACGGAGATGACTTTGATGTATTATTCGGACCTGCATACAAGGGAATTCCGCTTGCAGTGGTAACAGCTATCGCATACCATGAGCTCTATGGCAAAGAGGTGCGCTACTGCTCAGACAGAAAAGAGGCAAAGGATCACGGTGCAGACAAGGGAGGCTTCCTTGGAAGCAAGCTTAAGGATGGCGACAGAGTAGTCATGATAGAGGATGTCACCACATCAGGCAAATCAATGGAGGAGACAGTTCCAAAGGTAAGAGGAGCTGCAGATGTTACAATCGTAGGCCTTATGGTGAGCCTCAACAGAATGGAAGTCGGACAGGGCGGCAAGGTAAGCGCGCTCGATGAAATCCATGAGAAGTACGGCTTTGAGGGAAAGGCTATCGTTACAATGGAAGAGGTCACAGAGTATCTCTACAACAGAGAGCATGATGGCAGAGTAGTCATTGATGACACAATCAAAGCAGCTATAGATGAGTACTATAAGCAGTACGGCTGCAAATAGGAGAATATAAATTGCTTGGCAGAAGAAAACGTAACAGGTATAAGTTTACGGAAAAGAAGCAATCTAAGAGGGGGATAGCTGCACTTGTTGTGGCTATCCTCATAGAGATTGTATATATAGTTTTTTTGAATGCGGCATTCAGAGGAGATGGCAATCTGTCTATGTACTATGGCAGTGCCGGTATACTGATGCTTGGCATATCTCTGGCAGATTTCGGGTTTGCCATCAGAAGCCTCTTTGATGAGGAATCATTCATGACATTTCCACGATTGGCAGTGTTTTTTTCACTCATAGCGGTAATCAGCTGGGGAGGAACATATGCTGCAGGTTTTATTATATGAAAGAAAGATTATAGGGATATATGAGTTATAAAGAGATTTATGAGCTCTCCAATGAGCTTTACGCAGAGCGATTAGAGCTTGTGGAGGAGCGGATAGAGCAGATCATCAGAGAGCCTGCGATAGAGCCGGCTTTTGCAGATTATTTCACAAGTGCGGCAAAGTGCATCAACACTATTAAAAACCATAGCGCAGATAAAGAATTTAACGATTTATTCTATTCACAGTTTGATAAAGAAAATTACGAGAAAAGCTATGCCAACCCGGCATACGCTGTAAAGGTGCTCGGAGATGAGTATGGTCAGCTTTTATCGGCTGTATATGCAAAAATTGCCGGAAGCATTACACATATCTATCAGGGGGATATAAAATATCTCTGCATTTATGCAGAGCTTATTGTAGAGCTATACAATTATTTTGAGAATGCCGATGAGCTGAGTCCTGATGAGATAAGGGGCTGTATATATTCGTTCATGCATGATTATGAGGAGCTTTTTGCAGAGGATGACAACAGAGCACTCCTTGACCCGGCTTATGATTACTATACAGAGCTTGTAAATGAGGCAGATTTGTCAAATGATGATTATCTGTATTCCTACGGACTGTATGTCGGAGAGAATGAGCGCGCCGGCAGAGCGCATCTGGCTTCATTTTCAGATGAGGAGATACAGGCCATGGCAGATACCTATACAGAAGGATACCGCATTGGCTTTATTACCTGCAACAAGGATATCTCAAAGAAGTCGGTGGTTCAGGTGCTTTATCCGCTTGGCTTTGAGCGTATGATAAGAGCAGCATTAAAGAATTTTGAGAAAATGGGTATGAAGCCTGCCATGAGACCATTTTCCACATCGGTCAATAAGCAGTTTGACTATGACCACAAGGAGGATATGGCACTGTGGCTTGACAAGGCATATGTGGAGTATCGTCTTGAGTGCATGCACAATGCACTTGAGAGAATGAAGGATGTAGCATGCAAATGTGGAGGACCGGCTGTCATAGAGATATTTGGAGAGGAGCCGTTTGCTCCGGTTTCAAAGAAGGTGGCTGCGCACTTTAATGATGAGCAGCAGAAGCTTGTAGTCCATATGACAAGCGTGCGCTCGCAGTATATGAACAGCTATATCCATAGCGAGGACAGAAGCTTTACGATTATTGCCTATCCGTGTGCTGCAATCGGACCTGATTATAAGGAGATTTTTACGGAAACCGTAAAGATTAATACGCTTGATTATGCACTTTACAGAGATATGCAGCAGAAAATCATAGATGTGCTCGATACAGCAGACAGGGTGCATATCGTCGGTACAAACGGCAACAGGACAGACTTGTATGTCAAGATTCATGAGCTTAAGGAGCCTTCAAAGGAGACGGCTTTTGAAAACTGTGTGGCTGATGTAAATATCCCTGTCGGAGAGGTGTTTACTTCACCGGTGTTAGAGGGCACAAACGGCAAGCTGCATGTCAGTCAGGTATATCTCAATGAGCTTAATTTCCTTAATCTGGAAATCGACTTTAAGGATGGCATGATTGATAAATATACATGCACCAATTTTGAGGATGAGGAAGAAAACAGAAAATATATATCAGACAATGTGCTTTTCCATCACGACACACTGCCTATGGGTGAGTTTGCCATAGGCACCAATACGACAGCCTACCGTATGGCGAGAGTATACGATATCGCAGCAAAGATGCCTATTCTCATAGCAGAGAAGACAGGACCGCACTTTGCGGTGGGTGATACCTGCTACACATACGATGAGGACAATATGACATACAACCCTGACGGAAAAGCAATCATTGCCAGGGACAATTCAGTTTCCATCCGTAGAAAAGAGGATATATCAAAGGCATATTTCAACTGCCACACGGATATCACAATACCATATGATGAGCTTGGAGCCATCACAGTTATTCGACACGATGGCTCAACCTGTGATATAATAAGAGATGGCAGATTTGTGCTTGAGGGTGTAGAAGAGTTGAACAAACCGCTCGATACGCTTGATGCAGAAAGTAAATAATTGTTAGACATATAAGGAGGATAAAATGGCAAAGGTTGGAATAGTTATGGGCAGCGACTCAGATTTAAAGGTGATGAGTAAGGCAGCAGATATGCTTGAAGAGCTCGGCATAGAGTATGAGCTCACCATCATTTCGGCACACCGTGAGCCGGATGAGCTTATTGAGTGGACAAGAGGCGCTGAGAATAGAGATGTAAAGGTAATAATAGCAGGAGCGGGAATGGCAGCAGCCCTTCCGGGAATGTGTGCAGCGCTTTTTGCACTTCCTGTTATCGGAGTACCGCTTTCAGGAAAGAATCTGGATGGAATGGATGCAGTGTTCTCAATCATGCAGATGCCACCTGGAGTGCCTGTTGCCACAGTTGCAATTGACGGTGCGAAAAATGCAGCAATCCTTGCAGCAAAGATACTCGCAGCAGGTGATGATGCAATCCTTGAGAAAATCAAAAAGTATACAGCAGATATGAAGGCTCAGGTTGTAGCAAAGGATGCGAAACTGAAACAGGTTGGATATAAGCAGTATCTTGCTGAGAAATAGATTGTATTGTCATCTATAGGAGGGTTTTTATGGGTATATTGCAAAAGGCAGACAGATGTATGGATGAGGCAGCAGCCTTATTTGGCGAGAATAAGCTTTTTTTGGCAGAGAATAAGGCACAGGAGACAGCCGGTCTTTATAAGAGCTGTGGCGCATATGAGCAGATGGCAAAGACTGTAAATTTTATGGGAGTCATATATGCATCTATTGGAGACTTAAGCATGTCAATTGACTGCTACCTAGAGGCTATGGATGTAGCTGTGGAGCAGGGCTCAACAGAGATAATCATGCTTGTAAACAATAATATAGGCTCACTCTATATGCAGCTTGGATTGTATGAAAAGGCTATCAGATATTTCAACGAAGCACTTGAGCTGTGCAAGCCACCGTTGCATGGAGAGAGGGATAGCTATTATCAGGAGCTTCTCATGCTTCATCTGAATCTGTGCATATCATACACGGGAATTAATGAGTTTGAAAAGGCAGAAAAGCATCTTTCTGACGCGATACTCTTTAATGAGATAGCTGGCAGCGCTAAAAACAGATTTCTGATAGACATGTCACAGGCACATATGCTATGGAAGATGGGAAATGAGGATGAGGTCAGAGATCATGTGGAAGAGCTGGTTGAGGGTGCGATAAACAATATCAATTCTGCCAATTATGTGCTTGAGATACTAAGCCTTTGCAATCTATTTATGAATATGGGGGAGTTCGATGCATGGAAAAAGGTTATTGTGGAGTATGAACGCTTTGCTACTGAAACGCAAAATCTGTTTTTCCAGAAGACCTGTGTCAAGATGTGGATGAAATATGAGAGCGCCATGGGTGATACAGAGGCGTACAACAAGCTGTGCGTATATTACGCAAATCTACACTCTATGCAGGTGAAGGAGCAGATAAAGCGTCTTGGTGATACAATCGACCTTAAGCTTCAGCTTCAGGAGACTGAGTATGAGCGCCGTAAGGCAGTCAGACTCAACTACACAGATATGCTTACAGGCATGGGCAATAAGTTCAAGATGCGAAACGATTTTGAAAAGCTTGTGAGCAAAAATCAGGATTCAGATGGCGCAGGAATCACGTTTGGAGTAGTGGATATAGATTTCTTCAAGTCATTTAACAGAAACAGTGGCAGAGTCACCGGTGATGCAGTGCTAAAAGAAGTGTCATCCATAATAAATGAGAGCATCAAAGATAAGGGAATGGGGTATCATTTCTATGGTGATGAATTCTACATAATCCTGCAGGAAACGGATGAGGATATCATTAAAAATATAGCCGAGCATATAAGACTTGAGCTTGCCAAAAAACAGATACTTCATGAGAGCTCTAAGGTGGATGAGTATCTGACTGTATCACAGGCATATGTTACCGCCCCGGATGTAAAGGTGCCGGACGAGTTTTCAAAGCTGTTCAAGACGGTGGATGAAGTGCTCGATGATGTGAAGGAAAAGGGTAGAAATGCATATAAGATAGTCTGATGCTTTAAGCGTATAAGACAACTATAAAATGTAGCTATATATACAGTTATAGCTATACTTGTACTTATACTTAATATGTATGCTTAATAATTAAAATCCCGGGTTGTGACTCATACAAAAATGCAGTTACTTTCCTTGTATTTATAACTGTTTAATGTTACTATAATTTTATCAGAAAACAGGCAGAAGGAGTGCGCATATTATGGCATTAAACATTCCGGTGGGAATCTCGAATTTCACAGAAATAAGATCGAATAATTATTATTATGTTGCATCAGAGGTTGTGAGATGAATATAAATAGTATAAAAAAACTATCCGGAAATATTATTTCGCTTGCTCTTTTTTATTTTGTCTTTCTGTGCAGCGAGTATATGTTTGATAACAGAATGGCTGTATTTACTGATTCAAACGGTGTGGTTATGGCACAGAGCTTTATTTTAGGCAGCAGTGTGCCGGGATTTTTATCATATTATTTTATTGACAGATTTTGTGACAGAAGGAGCTTTAATAAAAAAATAATACTATGCATTTCAGGTGTGCTCTCTTTGATATGTATGATAGGCATATATCTGACAGGAAGCTATGCAGGAGAGCTGCTTTTGGGAATTATTCTGTTTATTGTGCTGGGATATTTTGGAAGCCTTATCCATACACAGGCGGCTCTTGCCGTGAAGCGGCTTGATGATGGTTTAAATGGAATTACACAGCTGGCAGGAATATCATACGGAATTGGAATTTTGCTGCAGCTTGTGCACAATAATCTGATAGCGGATGGTATGTGTCAGGTGATTTTTCTTGCGGCGGCTATGATTATTATGACAGTATTCTGCGCAGGAAGCTTATGTGAGGTGTGTGGATATTTAAGCTCTGATGGTGTATCTTCTGTGGAAAATACGGATACAGGGAGTGCAGATAAGGGCTATGGGTATGCGCCTAAAAAGCTTGGAATAATCCTTATATTGATTGTATTTGTCATGACATTTGTGTTTGCAACACTTGATAATGCTGTTACACTGGTTCATGCTACAGGAAGTGTGGATATCGGGCAGTGGCCGAGAATCATTCTTGCATACAGCGGTATTGTTGCTGGATTTTTATATAGTGCGGATGATAATAGAATGATGGATTTTATCATGTATATAGTGCTTTTGCTTTCCACAACATGTCTGATTGTGATTAGTTGTGGAGGCCCTTTTATGATAGGGCTTATCATTTTTTACCTGTCAGCAGGATTTTTCTCAGTCTATTTTGCTTCAAGATTTATGATATTTGCATGTCATACTGATAAGCCGGCGCTTTGGGCCGGGATGGGCAGAGCTGTGAACAATACAGCTGCTGTCGTGGTGGCAGGGGTATCACTTTATATCATGAGAGCACCGCAGTATGTCACCATGATTACCGGTGTGCTATTGTTTGCGGTGACCAGTGTGATTGTATTTGCTTATCATGAACAGCTGCGCAGGGGTGATACAGAAATATATTCATCCGTTGCATCGCATAATCCGGACAATGTGTATAGAAAGAGACAGGCAGAGGACAAAGCTGAAATAACAGTCCATGAGACAGTCAAAATGACAGATGATGAATTGCTTGAGCTGTTTGTGCAGGAATTTCATCTCACACCGCGTGAGGGTGAAGTACTTGCTTATCTTTTGCATTCTGATGAAAGCATGCAGGAGGTGGCAAAGCAGCTGGCAGTTTCGCGTGCAGCTCTTTACAGACATATTGCAAATATGAATGAAAAAACTCAGACAAAGGCTCGCATGGGACTGGTACAGTTCTATTACAGCTGGACGCGTGAAAAACAGTGATTTTATGGGACTTTTGACATTTTGAGACGAATGTCAACTGTCCTTTTTTTGTGTGTAATGGTACAATTCTCCTATCACAATAACTTGTAAAACGCATAATGATATGAGGCTTAGTGTTTAGAGAGTTATCACGTAGTATGCGTGGAAGGGAGAATGAGGCAGTATGAATAAAATCAAAAGAATAATGGCTGTTATGCTTGCACTTGTTATGGTGCTTGCGATTGCACCGATGCAGCATATATGGGCAGATGGGGTTCAGCAAGAGAATCAGCAGCCGGGTGAGGGCAGACCGGGAGAACCACAGCAAAATCAGCAGCCGGGCATGCCGCCACAGGGAGCAACACAAACAATACAGCTTCGTGTGGAGGGCGATGCGGCAGGCACAGATGAGCTGGCAGCACTTGTAATGGTAAGTCTTGATAATGGGGCAAATTATAAGTCGTTGAAGGAGCTTGCGTCAGATGCAAATTCAAAGGTACAAAAGAAGGGAAGCTCATATGAGTTTGATTCAGCTGTTACAAGCATCATGGCATATCTGACAGGTGAAGCAGACAGATATATGCTCCAGACACCTGTGCAGATAGGAAAGAATAATGCAGTGACAATCAATGCAGGTCAGACCTTTATCCAGATAGATAAGGTACGCTACACAGTAACGTGGGCATATGATGCAAAGAGATATGGTGAGGATGCATATCTGGAGCATGGTACGGCGAAAATCATCAAGGTAGGTGACAAGACAGATTTCACAGACTGGGATATGTTTGGAAGTAATCCGGGTAATAAGGATGGTGGAAATCTGGTAGTAGAACCGGGGCAGCAGGTAACGGTTGAGCTTGTTCCTGATTATGGATATCAGCTTGCAGGTGTATCGCTAAATGGAAATACTCTTGCACCGCAGGAGAATATTTCTACATACACCTTCACAATGCCACAGACAAATGTGCATTTTAAGGGTGCCTTTGTAAAGGCAGCTGATGTCACAGACATAAGCTCTACAGCAGTAGGAAAAATTGAAATCAGCGATGGTGATAATGCCGCAGCATCGGGAAATCTGAAGATAGATGTATCAGACAGTGCTTCGGATACTACAAAAGCAAATGAACAGATTGCTGCCACCGATGGAGTAAAGAAAGAGGTTGTTGCCAATCTGGATATTTCCCTTCAAAATATAGTAAGCAAGGGAACAAATATGCAGGAAATCAGCGCTGATAATTACTGGGTAAATGATATCACTGAATTTGAGAAACCAATCAGACTTGATGTTGCTATCAAAGATTTTGATAAAAACAGTGAGTATTCAGTTGTCAGGGAGCACAATGGAAGCTATGATGTGCTTGATGCAACAGTATCAGACGGCAAAATCTCATTTGAGACAAATAAGTTCTCAACCTATGTCATAGTAAAGAAAACAATAGATGAAGAAGCTATGAATACAAGGGTTGAGGCTTATTGGAAGTCAATTGAAGAATACTGGGCACCAACAGAGCTGTTTTGGAATTCAGTCACCGACTGCTTTGGCGATGAAGAATTGGGAAAGACAGGTGCGGTCACCACATATCTGGAGACAAAGAGTACTGATGAAAAGATTGTAAATAATTTGTATTTGGCAGCAAAAGCAGCTACAGACAAAGCAGGTGAGGCATATGATGCTGTAACACCGGATAAATTGGCAGCAAATGCTGAAAATGTAAAAAAAGCGTATGAAGCAGTAAAAAAACTTCCTTTAGATAAGCAGCTGGCAGAGGATATAGAATCAAGCTATAAAGAATCAGCAGGAAGTGTAGAACAGCTAAAAGGTGAGATTGCCGGTGCTATGGAGGATGTAAAGGCAGTTCTGCTAAGCCCGTCATTCATACTTTATGCTAATATGTCTGATGTCTATGGCAAACAGATTGACAGCTTTGACAAGGCACTCAGTGCTTTCCATGGAGATGAAGAAAAAAACATCTCAGGCTCACGCAGGAATTATTATGAGGCGATTAAAAATCAGACAAATATTATTACAGCCTATGACACCGCTGTATCAGACAGAAATGCGATAGTTGAGTCATATGCAGATTTGGCAAAGACTTACGAGCTTTTGAAAAAGTATTATAATGCATTTTCAAAGGAGGAGAAGGAACAAGAAGGTGTGACTGATGAGTATAATGGTTATACCGGATGCTATAATGAAGCAAGAGATATTATTGCAGAGCTTGAGTCTATAGATAAGCCACAGCTTGATGCCAAAACAGCTGCGATTCTTGAAACGATTATAGGTCTGACAGATAAAGAGATTGCTGCTATTTATAGTGGCATGAACACGTCAATCACCAAAAAGGTTGAGGCGTTTACACCAAATGATGCAGACAAAAAGCTTATTGATACAGCAAAAAATGAGTATACAGTAGGCGCTTACCTTGATATCACAATGATGCTAAATATCAAGGATGCAGACAGTAAGGCGATTATTGAGAAGAATATTACAAAGCTGTCAAAACCAGTGGATATCTTATATAAACTCTCTGATGATCTTTTGAATAAAGACAATACAAAAGTAAGAAGCTATGTGATTATCCGCGTACATGATGGCGTTGCTGATATCATTACTCCGCAGTTTAATGAAGCAGATGGCACATTGACTTTTGCTACGGATCGTTTTTCAACATATGCAGTAGCATATAAGGACAAGTCTGATTCAAAGAATGCAGCAAAAGATGTTAAAAAATCAAATGAGTCAAAGAAAATAGAGAAGGCAAAGTCAGCAAAAACAAGCGATAATATGCAGGCTGACCTGATGCTTATTGTGTTTATTATCGGAGCAGCAGCTATAGTTGTTTCATTAAGAAGAAAACGTAGTTAATAAAAACAGTGGAACCATTTACTTAAACAATGGTTCCACTGTTGTTTTTACGCATATATTCAATGATTGCAGCTACTATACTCTCTGCATTATCAAATTGTTTTTGAGCTTCTTCTTTCGATGCAATAAAAAAATCATCATAATCACTTTGCTCTCTTTTTTGTTTTGTTCCAATGCCCTCTCCGCATATCCAGTATGAACCATCATTTTTATTCTTTAGCATAATATTCCCCACACTAAATTAGCACAATGTACAATAGCCATAGGTTGATAGCAGACAGGCCTTGGGTAGCTGTAATCCATAAAACTTCTAAAACAGCACCCCAATCCAGCCCAAAAGCTGGAAAAATTCCGGAAAAAAGTAGCTGAAACCGCTGAAATCCACAAAACTGCTCCCTAATCACAGCGAAACAGCCGGAAAAATCCCGGAAAAAAGTAGCTGAAACTGCTGAAACCCACAAAACAGCTCCCCAAACCCAGCGAAACAGCCGGAAAAATCTCCAAAAAAGGTAGCTGAAACCGCTGAAATCACTAAAACAGCTCCCCAACCTAGCCCAAAATCCGGAAAAGACCAGGGAAAAAGTAGCTGAAATCACTAAAAACCCCAAAACAGCTCAAAAAATATCTGGTTTCTATCACTCATATTATCACTTCTTAATTCTTATAAAACAATTGTAGCTATTCATTTTCGCACCATATTTTCTGATAAATATATTTTAACATCAAACCCTATTAAATACCAGAAACAGTTGCATCCTCTTATATATGCAACTTCCGAAACTGCGCAGGTGTCATCCCGGTAAGTTTCTTGAACATGACGATAAAATGGCTCGCATCTGAGTAACCCACATCAGATGCTATATCCTGCACCTTGCGCCTGCGGTTTATAAGCAGTAATTCCTTGGCTTTATTGATGCGGTAGTTGGTCAGGTATTCATACACCGAGCAGTTCATAAACTCCGTAAAAACACGCGATAGATATTGCTGCGATACAAATACACCATCGGCAAGCTCCTTAGCGCTGATATCGTCCATGTAGCGTTCTTCTATAGCATCTATAACAGGCTTTATAAAACGTACATAGCTTTGGTCATCGCTATCGTGTGTGTGATTAGACTGGTCTGAGAGCAAAAGCATGATGCCATAACAGTCGAGCGAGAGCATCTGCGTATCACTGGAGCGTTCCTTAAAGTCTTCTACTGCCCTGTTAATCGCTTCCGACACCTCCATCCCCTTATTCTCATCAATCAGCCAGTATTCCTTTTCATCAAACATTTCCCTGAAGGCTGCAGCCATTGTCCCTGTAAAAGTGGCAAACTCTGTTTTCCAGGGCAGGGTATTGCCGGAAGTCATGTTTTTATTGTGATAGGAGTGCGGCACATTTGGCGCAATAAGAATTCCCTGCCCCTTTTGCAGCTCAATCGTATGACTGTTCGACAAAACCTTGTCTGAAACAGCCTGATTCCTGCTGTATACTGTCACCTCACCCACGCCCTCCTTCGTCTGTAAATAATGATACAGCGGATACCCCTCCGGGCGCGTCACGCTTTCCTGCTCCCAGTCGTTGCCGACAGAGTCGAATTGAAACGGTTCTCTTGCGAAATTGCTTCCAAAATAAATAGGCATGATTTCTCCTTTCAAAAACGCTTTAGTTTCAGAATGTTATATGATTTGGTTTATGATGTTATACTATTTTCCGTAAATCTATTATATGATTAGTGCATAAGGAAACACACTTATAGTTTAAGAATATCATAATATTGGGGTTAATACCATAACGGAGGAAAAAAATGCAGTCAAAATTCAAAAGAATCCTTTTCGGAGGAGATTACAATCCAAATCAGTGGCCTAAGGAGGTCTGGGAGCAGGACATGGCATACTTTAAGGATGCCCATATCAACAGTGCCACAATCAACGTTTTTTCATGGGCTAAAATACAGCCGTCTGAGAATGAGTATAATTTCACAGAGCTTGACGAGATAGTTGATATGCTCTCAAACGAAAACTACGACATCGTCATGGCAACATCTACAGCAGCACTGCCTGCATGGATGGTCAAAAAATATCCTGAGACGATGAGCACCGACTACGAGGGACGCCAGCATAAATTTGGAGCCAGACACAATTTCTGTCCGAACTCCCTGGTGTATCAGAAGTACGCAAAGGCTCTTGCGACAGAGCTTGCAAAACGCTATAGCGGCAATAAAAATATTTCTGTATGGCACATCAATAATGAGTACGGCGGATACTGCTACTGTGACAACTGCCAGAAGCAGTTTCGTGTATGGCTCAAGGATAAGTACAAGACCATTGATGCTGTAAATGATGCCTGGAACACAGAGTTCTGGGGACACACCTTCTACGACTGGGATGAGATAGTCGTACCTAACGAGCTCAGCGAGGAGGCATGTGGCGGCATGACAAGCTTTGCCGGAATATCAACAGACTACAGACGTTTTTACTCTGACAGCATGCTGAACTGCTATAAGCTGGAGCGCGATGCAGTAAAAGCTATCATTCCTGATGCGCTTGTCACAACAAACCTGATGGGTACCTTCAAGGGCCTTGACTATTTCAAGTGGGCTAAGGAGATGGATATCGTTTCGTGGGATAATTACCCTGCATACGACACACCATGGAGCATGGTTGCGATGACTCACGATTTGATGCGAGGTCTTAAGGATGAGCCATTCATGCTCATGGAGCAGACTCCAAGCCAGCAGAACTGGCAGCACTACAATTCATTGAAGCGTCCGGGACAGATGCGTGCACAGAGCTATCAGACCATAGCCCACGGCGCAGACACTATCCAGTTCTTCCAGCTCAGACGAAGCAAGGGTGGCTGCGAGAAATTCCATGGTGCTGTAATAGCACATGTCGGAACAAACGACACAAGGGTATTCAGAGAGACTGCACAGCTTGGAAGGGAGCTTGAAAGCTTCGACACAAGGACACTTGGCACACGTAATAAGTCAGATGTGGGAATCATCTTTGACTGGGACAATTACTGGGCACTTGAGTACACAAGCGGACCTACCAGGGATCTCAAATATGTTGACCAGATTCACCGCTATTATGAGTATTTTTACAACAAAAATATCTCAGTCGATATGATTCCGGTTGACGGTGATTTTTCAAAGTATAAGGTGATTGCCGCACCTGTTCTGTACATGGTAAAGGAAGGCATGAAGGAAAAGCTTGAGCAGTTTGTGAAAAACGGTGGTACTCTCATCACAACATTTATGAGTGGTATTGTGGACCAGTCTGACAACGTGCATCTGGGCGGATATCCGGGACCGCTCCGCGAGATGGCAGGTGTCTGGGTTGAGGAGATTGACGCGCTCGCACCTGAGCAGTCAAACACTGTAAGCTTTTCAGACGGAAAAGAATATAAATGCAATCTGCTGTGCGACCTGATGCACACGGAAGGGGCAGAGGTTCTCGCCACATATGAAAGCGATTTCTATGCAGGAATGCCTGCTGTCACAAAGAACAGCTACGGAAAAGGCCATGTATACTATGTTGCCACACAGCTTGAGGCAGAAGGCCTTGCAAGGGTGCTTGATGAAGCCACAGATGAAGTGTCTGTATCAGGTGTCATTGCTGAAAAGACTGGTCTTGAAATCACATGCCGCGAGAGCGAAAATACACGCTTTTACTATGTGATGAATTTCACTGATGAAAAGCAGACTCTCCCTGCAAGCCTTGCAGGAATGGTTGACCTGATCACCGGAGAAACAGCTAAAGAGGGCGATGTGATGAATAAGTGGGATGTGAAGATACTTCAGGAAGCGCTATAAGAGAGCCTTAATTATGTAAATTAAAGCATATAGTAAAGCCACACAAAAAGCCGCTGCATGCATGCAGTGGCTTTTATCTCTGGCTTCTATTTTGTATGTATAATATTATCCACAATCTGTATTCCATATTTATCAAGGTCAACTCTGCCGTCTATGACCTCAATGCCATCCGCTCTTAGACGTTTAGCCTGTTCATCGGCTCCGCCGAAGGCAAATGCCCCTGACAACTCACCCTTTGCATTTACCACTCTGTAGCATGGAATTTCATCCGGATTAGGATTCTTGTGCAGGGCATTGCCGACAGCCCGGCACATTTTTTTGTTGCCTGCAAGCTCAGCAACCTGTGCATATGTGGCAACACAGCCCTTTGGAATCCTTTTTACAGCCTCATATATGAGCCTGGTCGGGTTATAGGTGACAAGGTCATAGCTGTCTGCAATCATGTTTTTTATAGCATCATCCGGTATGCTGCCATCGAGAATGATGGTATTCCAGTTGTCCTTGTTCTGGTGCCATCCGGGGATGACGGATGGGAAGGCATCCCTCCAGAAGTCTCGCCAGGCAGGAGATACCTTGACATTTAAGTTGATAAAACCATTGCGCTCGTAGGTCCACAGGAAAACCTTTTTGCTGTCCTTTACGCGGATGAGCTGCCAGTTTGGGTCGTGGAATGGTGCTTTCTGATATGTATTTGGAAATGATAAGCCGTAGTCTAATGCTTCTTGTCGTGTTTTCATAGATTTTGCCTGCTTTCTTCATAGATATATAGTAATCACTGCATATCAGTAACATAAAATAGATGCAGGGCACTTGAAAATACAAATGCCCTGGTGTATAATCTACTTAGAAAGGTTATCGGATGTGTTATCCGATTGCCCTCAGTTGAGACTATGAAATAGCATCAAACTTTGGTCGAGTGGGATGCTATTTCTTTTTGTCGTTATGGTTATCTATGTAAGATAGAGCCGCAAAAACAACTAATAAAAGCGTAAGCACTTCTAACGTGTTCATTGGCATCATCCCTCTTTCGTAATACTAGAGGGCATAAAACATCAGAAAATCACATCCAGCTTTCTTTTTAATTATACAATTACAGTATAACATAAAAAGAACAAACGTTCAATTCCGAAATGACAATTTATTGACTTAATTCAACGTATAGTCTCTCTATCTCTCCATCTTCCTTAGAATTAACAAACACCAATGTATCATCCGATTTTATCATGAGAATAGGAGAGTATCCGTCGAATACATACAGGCTGCATTTTCCAAGGGTGCGTCCTTCGTATCTGCCGATATCGTAGCTGTCGGTAGAGGCTCCGTTTGTACGCAGGAAACTGTCATCCGGCAGCTCGCCCAGAAGCTTAAGCTCTGTGATGTCATTTACATCAATCTCGCTTTTATAGCCACCGGCAGAAATGGTAAGTACACCATTATCTGTAAGCGTGATCTCTTCCTTTAAATTGATGAGCGGTAAAATGGCACAAAGTGCAAAAATAATGCATCCGATTATGACAGCAGCGGTGACACCGGAGAATATCCACGCACCTTTTTTTGCAAAATTTAAGCTGTAATTGCCGGACTGCATGTGGTTTTCCACGAACAGATGTGTGTCATTTGGATTGTAGTAATATCCGCTTTTCCAATATTCGTCATCATCCACATAGATAGGATGTAAATCTGAGTCAAGCAGCTCTTTTTTCCGGGCTTCCGCCATAAAAAGAGGGACAATAAGGCAAAAGACAGATATGAGCTGGATAGATATATACACATAGAAATATGTATTTGAAAAAGTACCACTGATATATGTGGATAGTGCAGCAAATATCCAGGCGATACTGTTTAAAAAGCTCATGAGAAGCAGCGCAGTTCCTTTGTATTTTTTTATGGTAGTGCTTATGATCTGATTGAGCTTTGAATCCTCGCTGTATACCTTTCGTCCACTGTGATTGACAAAAATGTGAAAAGGCAGTGCGACAGCGTTTATGGAAAGCGAGCATATGAAAAATGTATACATAAATGTCTTATAGTGAGCATCACCGTTTACAAGGTATGGGATAAAGGCAGCTATATCGACTATCAGCAGTACGACATGCCATTTGAAGCTAAGTGGTGAGCTTCCTGCGTCAGCCGAAACGCGGGTGTCGATGTACACTTTCTGACGTTGTGACTCAGTGAGCCAGCCGTTTTGCATTTTAAGTGCATACAATTTCTTGTGGTATTTGTTCTGCAAGAAACCGATAAGAACGCAGTATTCAAAAAGCCATGCCATATACAAAATTGTAAAAATCCCAAGGTTTGCAAAAGTAATAAAGGCTATTGCTGTGCATAAAAGGGCATTTATTATCTGAAAATGTTTCAGAGTTTTTTTTGCTGAGGCAACAAGATCTGTGACATCAGAATTATTTTTGTGTTCGGTCGGGATATGCACACCGAGGTACATTCCGTTGGCATACCTGTAGGCAGGGGATAGAGCGAACTGGAAAATAAGTATTAGAAACAGATCAGTAACAAAAAATATAATAAACATCATAATTCCCATAAAAACATCTCTCCTTTATACTGCGCATGGACTCATTTCTGAGTAGAACTTATCACACATTGATAAAAATTCCTCACGGCTCATTCCGGTGAGACAGGCCTCAGCACTTAAAAGCTCAAGCTCTGATTCCAGCTTTTCTGTGAAATCGGTATCATCTGCGATGGATTCTGACACAAAAGCACCAAGCCGTCTGTCTGTACGGATAAATCCCTCATTTTTCAAAATCTGATAGGCTTTATTGACCGTCATTGTGTTTACACCGGCATCGCTTGCAAGCTGGCGCACGGTCGGAAGCTTTTCGCCGGTTTTTAGCTCGCCTTTGCCTATTCCCTTTACAATCTGATTTCTAAGCTGTACGTATATCGGGGTGCTGCTTGACATGTCGAGTTCTATTATCATGTGAACCTCCTGTAGCTTACTGTTTATATGTCATAGCCTGTTTGAAATACATCAATATTTATGAGCAGGCTGTAACTTGATAAAATTTGTAAGTGATATAAATGTATTATTTGTATTATATATAGTAATACAGAAAAAGCATTCTGTCAACGGATGTATTGGCATCAATTATATTGACATTTGGAATATTACAATTATGATTAAAGAGTTATAACGTATCACAACGTAAAAGAAAAATACGACAGGAGTATAAATTCATGACATTTGATTACAAAAAGACGACTTACGCCTGCTTCACAGGCTACATAGTCCAGGCAATAGTAAATAGCTTTGTACCGCTTTTGTTTGTGACATTTCAGAAAAGCTATCATATTCCGATTGAGCAGATTACACTGCTTATCACTGTAAATTTTATGATACAGCTATTGGTTGATATGCTTTCTGCGGGCTTTATTGACAGGATAGGATACAGAGCCTCTGTGATAATAGCACATATCTGTGCAGCACTTGGACTGGCGCTTCTTACAGTTCTACCGGAGCTGTGTGCAAATCATTTTGTGGGAATACTTATTGCGGTATGCATTTATGCTGTCGGAGGTGGGCTTATAGAGGTGCTCATCAGTCCGATAATAGAGGCCTGTCCCACAGACAATAAGGAGGCAGCGATGAGCCTTTTACATTCGTTTTATTGCTGGGGATGTACTGGGGTTGTGCTTATATCGACGCTCTTTTTTACGATATTTGGGATAGGGCATTGGAAGGCTCTTACGCTTTTTTGGACAATTATTCCGATAGGAAACATGATACTTTTCACAAAGGTTCCGATATACAGCCTCACGGATGAGGGGGATAAGGGAATGAGCATAAAGGAGCTTTTCAGGGAAAAAATATTTTGGGTTCTGATGTTGATGATGGTGTGCTCAGGTGCCTCTGAGCAGGCGGTGAGCCAGTGGGCATCCACATTTGCAGAGGAAGGACTTGGAATTGCAAAGACAATGGGAGATCTGGTTGGACCGATGACATTTTCGATACTCATGGGTCTTTCAAGGCTGATTTATGGCAAATACGGTGACAGAATTGATTTGGATAAATTCATGAAAGGAAGCTGTGTGCTTTGTATAGCGTCATATCTGTGTATTTCAATTATACCTATACCGATTGTGGAGCTGATCGGCTGCGGCATCTGTGGCTTCTCCGTAGGTATCATGTGGCCGGGAACCTTCAGTAAGGCATCTGTAGCTTTGAAAAGAGGAGGAACGCTTCTGTTTGCCATGCTGGCGCTTGCAGGAGATTTGGGCTGTTCGTCAGGACCGACACTGGTAGGCTTTGTGACAGGTGCGGCAGGCGATATGAGGCTTGGAATACTTGCGGGAATTGTTGCACCTGTGCTTTTACTTGTAGGAATATATAGATATAAAGAGATAAGAGATAGAGTACAATAGATACATATGGCATCAGGGAGGCGTCAAATGAAACAGGAATACATTACAATTATATCAAAACGCATAAAAAAGAAGATACGAACAGCGGATATTCTCTATATCATCAAATCAGAATACCTCAGCCTGATCCATCTGATAGACGGGGATATACTACAGACCATAACGCCTATTTATGAATTAAAAGAAATGCTCGGTGATGACTGTATCGAGGTAAAGAAGGGTTGTATTGTGTCGGTATCCGCAATCACGAATATCAAAGATAAAATCTATCTGTGCAATGGCGAAGAGATTGACTTTACCGTGAGAAGAAGAAAGGCAGTCCGGCAGGAGTGGCGGGAAAAACAGAAACTGATGATAGATGAAATCAATGGACAGAATCTGCCAAGGACGGATGAGGAATATCACAAATATTATGAAATCTGTGACAAATTTCCCTTTGCTTTTACAGACATCGAGATGGTATTCAATGAAAAACGCCGTGCAGTAGACTGGATCTTCCGCTACGGCAATGAAGCACTGGCAGAGCTGGAAGGTGTGCCATTGAAAGAGATGATCGGCAGCACATTTTCCAGCCTGTTTGACAATATGGATGCCAAGTGGCTGCGCTGCTATGAGAGGGCTGCCTTGTATGGAGAAAAAATGGAAATTGAGGAATACAGCCCGGAGATAGATGCGAATCTGCGGATACTTTGTTTCCAGACATTTCCCGGACACTGCGGTTGTATTCTGCATGACATGGACAGGCTGCAGTCCATGAAATATGAGAACTGGTTTGGTATAGCAGAGACAGAAAAAAAGAACAGAAAATCTTAAAAATGTCGTTTCGTCAAAAAGTATATGACGTTTCATCAAAAGTTGGAGAAATTAATTTGGCTTTTTATGAAATAACGTTTGATATTTCAATACCTGCATGGTATATTTTTTATAGGTGGATGTGACAAAACCTGTACATATCTACAGAACGGAAAGGGAGGACACCGCACAGCTTGACACCATTGACGAGGCAAAGGCAGAGCATGCTGATGATGAATTGGCACAGCTTGACCTGACACGCTATGATGCGGCTGCTGCAAAGATGATGGCATTGATGGGGATGGAAGGTGCCGGAGAGGCGATGTTAGCAGCAAATGTGGCAACCCCGAAGTATTTTTCATGGGATGCTAATAAAATATTAGATGTTTCAAAGGTATCGGCTGAAGAAATAAATCCACAGGTTTATACAATGGATACGAAGGATGCTGTTTATACGATAACAGGGAAAAACAGCAATCATACAGCACTTCGGTTTGTGATATAAGAGGATTGTACTGTTATATTAGATAATACAGCATTTACAGCAGGTCTTTCCTATAAGGATGGAGAATTTGACTATGGCAAACGGAAATTCAACAATCATTTTCGTCTCAAGCATAGCGACGTTTTTCAGCGTGTTAAGTTTTACTTCATACAATTTATAACGAATCAGTTGCTGGAGACAGGGCTCATTGTGCCTTGGTTTCTGCTTTTGGCGTTTACTAGAAAGGTGGTGGTTTAGGGTTAATAGTGAAGTCCTAACCGGTAAACACATCTTTTCCGGTTAAATCTTCCCCGATGTGTCCGCTGTCGGAGAAAGAAAATAGCGGGTAAAAATTATTTTGGAGGAATAAAAAATGAAAATGAAAAGGAAACTTTTAAGCCTTCTGCTTGCGTTGTGCCTTGCGATAGCGCTTGTTCCAATGTCAGCGTTTGCAGAAGAATCCGTAGCCGATAGTTGGGATGGCACAACGGATACGAGCTGGTATACGAGTTCGCCTGACGCTTCGGAATACCATATTTCAACGGCAGAACAGCTTGCGGGTTTGGCACAGCTTGTGAATGCTGATCCCGGAACCACAAATTTTGCAGGGAAAACTTTCTATTTGGATAATGACATTGATTTATCCGGGCATGAATGGATTTCGATTGGTACTGTCCTCGGCGGGGATTACCCTGAATACAGTTTTTGCGGCGTGTTTGATGGACATGGCCATGTGATCTCGAATCTCTACTCTCATGAATCATACATTGAGGGCGCGGATGAGTCCCATAATTTACTTAGAAACGCTCTGTTCGGCAGTGTTTACAACGGCGAAGTTAAAAACCTTGGTGTTGCAAACGCTGAAATCTGGATTGATCCTAAAGATGACAGCGCCGCAGGTAAAGGTATTTTAGTTGACTGGATGGGTAAGTCCAAAATCACGAACTGCTGGACATCCGGCAGTATTTACAGCGGCACCAAAACGGAAAAGAATATTGGCGGCATCGTTGGTATTACCATGCAGGGCTGCACCATTTCCGGTTGCTATTCAACAGCAACACTTACAGGTAATTTCACGAATTCCGAGGGATATTATAAAAATCCGGACCCAGCTACTTGGCCGTGCGATAGCATTGGCGGTATTGTCGGTGCGAGATTTGATGGCAGTTTAACTGTTACGGATTGCTGGTTTGATGGTAAGATTGTTGTCAACTCCATTCAGGCCGCTGTTGGAGGAATCGTTGGATGTATTGCAACTGTCAATAATTCTGTTGGCGGAAGCGTTGGAAATGCCGATATTGCAATCAAGAACTGTATGGTTACGACGACCGACATGGGCGCAGATAAAGGTGGAAATACTTATTGGGTGGCTTATGCCCTCGGCGGCACAGTAGAAAATTGCTATTGGCCGAATGACACGAAATATGGCCCGTCTCCGCTCGCGCATGGAGAAGGTACTGCCGTCACAGACTTTACCTCCGCAGATGTCCTTGCTGGTCTTAAGACCAATGCCAGTGCGGGCGTTGAGTGGGTTGCAGGAATCGGCCATCCAACTTTTGTGTGGGATGACAATAACATTCTCGCTGATTACACAGCTGTCGATGCGGCCATCGCAAGTGCAGTGGCTCTTGATGGCAGCCTTTATACAAATTATTCTGCGGTAGAAGATTCCATTAACGCTGTTAGCCGAGTGAAAAGTAAAGCACAGCAAACAGAGGTAGATGCAATGGCGAAAGCTATAGAGGATGCGATTGCTGCCCTTCAATATAAGGGAGCAAATTACACCAAAGTAGACGCAGCCATTGACAAGGCAAAAGCACTGAACAAGGATAATTACAAGGATTTCTCTGGTGTTGAAGCTGCTGTCAATGCTGTTGTCCGAGGCAAGAACATTACCAAGCAATCTGAGGTAGATGCAATGGCGAAAGCAATCGAAGATGCCATTAAAACTCTTGTTTACAAAGATGCAGACTACACTAAGGTTGATGAAGCTATTGCCAAGGTAAATGCACTGAACAAGGATAACTACAAGGACTTCTCTGGTGTAGAAGCTGCCGTGAAGGCTGTTGTTCGTGACAAGAACATTACCAAGCAATCTGAGGTAGATGCAATGGCAACAGCAATCGAGGATGCCATTGCTGCCCTGCAATACAAGGGAGCAAATTACACCAAAGTAGATGCAGCCATTGCCAAGGCAAAAGCACTGAACAAGGACAACTACAAGGACTTCTCTGGTGTAGAAGCTGCCGTGAAGGCTGTTGTCCGTGGTAAGAACATTACCAAGCAGAGTGAAGTGGATGCAATGGCAAAAGCAATCGAGGATGCCATTGCTGCCCTTCAATACAAGGGAGCAAATTACACCAAAGTAGACGCAGCCATTGCCAAGGCAAAAGCACTGAACAAAGACAACTACAAGGACTTCTCTGGTGTAGAAGCTGCCGTGAAGGCTGTTGTCCGAGGCAAGAACATTACTGAGCAATCAGAAGTGGACAAGATGGCAAAGGCTATTGAAAAAGCGATTGATGCCCTAGAATACAAGGGAGCAAATTACACCAAAGTAGACGCAGCGATTGCCAAGGCAAAAGCACTGAACAAGGACAACTACAAGGACTTCTCCGGTGTAGAAGTAGCCGTGAAGGCTGTTGTCCGAGGCAAGAACATTACTGAGCAATCAGAAGTGGACAAGATGGCAAAGGCTATTGAAAAAGCGATTGATGCCCTAGAATACAAGGGAGCAAATTACACCAAAGTAGACGCAGCGATTGCCAAGGCAAAAGCACTGAACAAGGACAACTACAAGGACTTCTCCGGTGTAGAAGTAGCCGTGAAGGCTGTTGTCCGAGGCAAGAACATTACTGAGCAATCAGAAGTGGACAAGATGGCAAAGGCTATTGAAAAAGCGATTGATGCCCTAGAATACAAGGGAGCAAATTACACCAAAGTAGACGCAGCGATTGCCAAGGCAAAAGCACTGAACAAGGACAACTACAAGGACTTCTCCGGTGTAGAAGTAGCCGTGAAGGCTGTTGTCCGAGGCAAGAACATTACTGAGCAATCAGAAGTGGACAAGATGGCAAAGGCTATTGAAAAAGCGATTGATTCCCTTCAATACAAGGGAGCCGATTACACTAAGGTTGAAGCAGCGATTGCCAAGGCAAAAGCACTGAACAAGGATAACTACAAGGATTTCTCCGGTGTGGATGATGCTGTTAAGGCTGTTGTCCAAGGAAAGGACATTACCAAACAGACGGAAGTTGACGCAATGGCAAAGGCAATCGATGATGCCATTTCTGTTCTGCAATACAAGGACGCTGATTACACCAAAGTAGATGCAGTCATTGCCAAAGCACCGGAACCTTCCATTGCTTCCGGCAATAATAACAATACAAACACAAATGGAGGACGTGTCATAGGAACATCAGACAGCAACAAAAACAACGACAGCCGGAACAATTCTGACACCGAAATAAAGCCATACATCAAGGACGACAGCGGCAAGGAAGGCTGGGATGTGATCAACTCACAGCTTGACGAAGCCAAATCCGGTGAGACAGTGACCGTTGTAATGAACGGAACAACTGTAGTACCGAAGGATATTTTTGACAGCATTAAGGGTGAGGATGTTACACTGGTGCTTGACATGGGAGACGGCATTTCTTGGAAGATTAACGGAAAGGACATCACTGATGCAGCCGGAGACATTGATTTTGGCGTGACTGTCGGAGCAGATGCCGGAAAATCCATTCCTGTAGATGTCATCAACAACGTGACCGGAGAACGGTATTCCATGAACCTGTCACTTGCTTATGACGGAGAGTTTGGATTTACAGCAAAGCTGACTATCAACATGGAATCAAAGAATTCAGGACTGTATGCGAACCTGTTCTACTACAACGAGCAGACAGGAAAGCTGGAGTTTGTCAGTGCCGGACTGATTGATGCGGATGGAAATGTGGAACTTGAATTTACCCACGCATCCGATTACACGGTCGTCATTGATGCGGCTGTGATGGACGGTGGAAATAAGGATAGCATAAACACTACAAAAGACAATGCAAACGCCGAGGATAATACAACAATTCCTGCTTCGAATGCAGATAATGCTAAGAGTGACGCATGGAACCCGGCTATCATAATCATCATCGGAATCTGTATCCTGTTGATTGTGTTTGGTGCAGTAATTTTCGTCAGAAAAAAGAGTGGTTCTGAGGAAGAATAAATATCTGAAATAATAAAGAAGTAAGAAAAGAGGCAGTGCCATGATTTGGTACTGCCTTTAATCTTGGCTCTTATTTTATAAATTTCTCTTAATCCTCAATCTGTGGAATATTAACCAGTTGCTGCAATTTCTTTTCAAGAACTGCCTTATCTGGTAACTGTAGCTGATACTGTGATACCAACATCGGTGACATAGTTCTGCTCATAGCATACTCTACCACCTCATCTGTCTTGAATCCCGACATTATCAGCAAGTGATTCGTCCAGCTGAATTGTGACACCAGTGGTGTCACAATGTCATTTTTACCATTTTAGCGAGAAATTATAAACTTTTTTAAATCACTATATTTATTTATATCAAGATTCTCCACTCCTCTCAATTACTTTTTCCGGTAGTTTTTCCTTTTTTATCATTTGAAATATCCAGATAAACCATAGGATGCCTGTGCCTTTACACATGGCTGCAAATTTCACGCAGATGATGTGTTCTCATCAGCCCTGCTTTTGTATATAAACCCTGAGATTAGCATAACAAGGGGCAACAGTGTGCCTGATGATTTTAAAAGAAGTAATAAAAGTCGTGCATTTTTTAGTGCTGTAAAAATAATTGTCGCGTAAACACGTTCTGCAATCTCCGTCATAATAAAAATATCTCCATCATTTCAAAAGAGAATGATGGAGATATTTTGCCTTGATTATTCTTGTAATAACCAATCAGCTATATCGTGAATTTCGATTCCTTCATAGCTATATTGGGGATGTTTGGTTCTGGCAATGATCATTTTCGGATAAGCATCTCGAATCTGAAGGAGAGGAGAGCATTCTCTCTCAAATGTTTCCTGCCCGGAAATGTTGTCGCTGACCTGAATATAAAACTTCTCGCTGCCCCTCTGAGCAACAAAGTCGATTTCCTTTTGATAGAGCTTGCCGACATAGACATCGTATCCACGGCGAAGAAGCTCGATGCAAACGATGTTTTCATATACTCTGCCATAATCCATATTTCTGCTTCCCAGTATTGCATATCGAATACCGTTGTCACATAAATAGAACTTTTCAGAGCTTTCAAGGTATTTCTTACCTCGGATGTCGTATCTCTTAATATCATAAAATACAAAAGCATTGCACAAATACTTAATGTACTTGCCGACGGTTACATGATTGGTTGGAGTCTCATTTGCTGTCAGTAGCTGACTGACCTTATTCGGAGAAGTCAGGTTGCTGATATTATCCATAAGGAATTCGCTCAGACGTTGTAAAACCAAAGTGTCCGGGAGAGCATATTTCTGCACCAAATCCCTTGTAACAATAGTTTCGTAGACCTCTTTAATATAGTTTGTTCTGTCTTTTTCAGTTCTGTAAGCGTAAGAACCTGCTAAACCGCCCTTGATAGCGTAATCATCAAAGAGTTTATCTTTATCACTGACATTATCATAATATTGGCAATATTCCTGAAAACTGAAAGGAAACACATGAATTTCAATATAGCGTCCGGTAAACAGAGTTGCCAGATCTGCACTCAACAGGAAAGCGTTAGAGCCTGTTACATAGATGTCGTATTTTCCCTTAGAGTACAGGCTATTGATTGCCAGCTCAAACTTAGGGCACATTTGAACCTCGTCTACAAACAGGTAGTTCGTTTTACCTTCCTGATAATGTTCTTCCACATATGCGTGTAAGGCATGGTATTCCTTGATTTCTTCATATGCTAAATCCATGAAGTCAATGAAGATAATATTGATGTTTTCAAAGTTGCTTTTCAGATACTCAATATACGCCTGCATCAGCTTGGACTTACCGGATCGACGAATACCCGTGATGATCTTGATGTCAGGAGTGCCATTCAGTTCAATGATTCTATCGAGATATTTAGTTCTCGTGATTGTTTTCATATAGTCACCCACTTTCAAAAATTGAATTTTTTTCATTTCTCGAAACTGCTTCGTTGTACTTAGTATACTGTTTGCTAATAGTATATGCAAGATGTCACTTTCAAAAAAACAATTTTTTTTATTTTTTGAAAGTGGAAACTATGTAAAGGCAACCGTAGCAGCTTGCTAACTTGAAAAAGTAAATTCCAGTGCAGAAGTAAATTCCACACTCATTTAAAA